>ENA-OSJC01000034-OSJC01000034.1-marine-metagenome-genome-assembly--contig:-NODE-34-length-133733-cov-9.928114_pt1 | contig 133733 bp, 135 predicted proteins | sample MGYA00237885_ERZ534234 | MGnify/ENA primary metagenome ERZ534234 (study PRJEB26413, sample SAMN06343907) | marine metagenome | isolation source: coastal waters | place: Atlantic Ocean: West Antarctic...
ATCGGAAGAGCACACGTCTGAACTCCAGTCACGAGTGGATCTCGTATGCCGTCTTCTGCTTGAAAAAAAAAAATATTAATCCAATCAATAGCTAGTTCGTATCCTATATCACTAGATATTGAAACTATTAACCGATTGTTTGTTTTCATAAAAAGTTTTTTTCTAGTAGTTTCTTCCAAACATCTCTATTTTCAAAGTTATTATTAGAATTTGGCCAATCAATATTGGCCATATTCCAGCTTAAGATATTACCAATATCAACGTGAAAAGTGGTATTTTCGAAGCAATTAATTCTATTGATAAGTTTTGGAATTACGTCTATTGAAATATCTATTACATTATTTTCTAGTTCTTCTAAAATTGAAAAAATATTTGTATCAAAAATAAAAACAGCAGCATTTGCTAAATTAGATTCAGGGTTATTTTTCTTTTCATGGAACTCTATCACCTCATTATTAGCATTAAGTTTTACAACTCCGCATAATGAAGGATTATCACACTTAAAAAGCATCATAGTCATAATAATATTTTTACTTTTGTTGTTGAAGGATTTAATAAAACTATCCATATTAAAGATACTCAAGTTATCTGCATGGGCTACAAAAAATTCTTTATTATCAAAATAACTTTTATTAGCAAGTATTGTGCCGGCTGTTCCAAGAAGTTGATCCTCATGGACAATATCAATAGAATTTTTCCATGAAGAGTTTAAGAGATACTCATTAACAAAATTACTTTTTGCATGAGTGTTAATTAAAACTTTTTCTATATTATGGTTAGATAGCAGATTATCTAACCATATATCTAAAAGAGGTCTTCCATGAATTGGCATCATGCATTTTGGAAATATATCAGATAATGGACTTAGTCTTGTTCCATAACCTCCTGCTAATAATAATGCTTTCATTTTAAATCTCTATTGCTTACTTAAGTGATTCAATATTTCATTAGATTGCATGGGTGAATTGCCAACCCTGCCAACCTGAATGGCTGCAGCTATAGAGCCAATATATGCAGCTTCCCAAATATTAGATTCACACAGCAGAGCTAATGAACTTGAAACTAAAAGTGAATCTCCCGCCCCAGCAACATCTTTAGGGGATTGGTTGAGAGCACCAATTCTATCTGTAACTTCATTGCTTAAATTTTCTTTACCAGGATGAACTAATATGCCCTCCTCGCCCAATTTGAGTAGAATGTTTCTTGCTGAAGTTTTGTCTAATAAACTCTTAGAAAGACTTACTAGGCCCATTTGATTATCTCGCAAACTTAATCTAGCCTCTCTCTCTGTGGGTGAGATTAAGTCTACATTTAAGAATCTCGAGATATCCCCAGTTTGAGAGGATGATTGACTATCTGCAGCGATTATAATATTATTATTATTTAATGTAATTATACTTTTTATAATTATTAGTTTAATATATTTATTAGGACATGATATATGTAAAGTATTATTTGATATTAATGGCAGTAGTAAAAATAACACTAATTCGGAATCAATAAAAAATAATAAATAATATATAATTAATTTATAATGAATAACATAATTAAATATATAAATAAAGATGAATTTACTGATAATTATTATATAGAACATAATAGTAATTGTAATACAAATAATATTTTGAATACAAAAATGAAAATGAAAACAATTACAATGAATGATAATTTTGAACCTATCTCTTGTATAGACTTAACTAGTAAATGTAAAACCCTATCAGAAAGTCCTGATATAAAAACTACTTATAATAAATTTTATAAAAATTTTATTAAAAGCATTAAAAACAGTGAAAGCATTACAAATATAGAGGATATATTAACAGATATATGTATATCTGTACCTAATAAAAAAAAATTAGATAAAATTAATTTGATAGATAAAACTTTAATAAATATAGGTGCGATATTTAATAAGGATGATACTAAAAGTGATGATATTATTAAAAAAAAAGTTAAGGATATAGAATTATTATCTGCTATAGTTAAAATTGGTATATGTAATATAATAAGTGATAATATAGAAAGTGATAAAAATGAATCATCAAATGATGTAGAAGTAATTGATGGACAAAAATGGTATGAAGCTGTTTTAGGAAATGGTAAGATATTACAGGTAAATATATATATATTATCTTTTATAATATGCTTATATTTTAAGTATAAAATATTAAATATTTCATGGAAATATTTAGGAATGATTTGTTTATTATATACCTTATTCTTACTATTTAATTTGTTTAATGAAAGTGTGGCATCTGAATTTTATAAATACATAAATAAAAACATTATTGCATTAGAAATACTAATACCAATTATAATAATTATATCTATATGCATTAGATTTTATGAAATAAAAAAATATTTATCTCTTGGATTTAGTATATTAATTATTATTATTCTTATTATGTTTATAATAAGAGTAGTAATGTATTATTGGAATGTAAATATTGAAAAAATTAATATTAAATGGATTAATATATTAATATTAATTTTTTCAATATTTACATTATTATATATAGCATTAAAGAATTCAGATATAATTCCATCCTATTTTATAATATTTGTTATTTTATTATTTATAATATTACTTTATTTCTATCTTAAAATTCCGAATAGAATATTAAGCAATGCAGGATTTTATTTATTATTTATTTTTATTATGATATTAATATTTAATTTAAATTCATATGTATTAAAACGCTCAACTAAATCATTTTTTGACTATCTTAAACTAACATCTACTCCTCCAGATAATATTTTAGGAAAAAGTATATTAATAATCTATAAAATTATTAGTGTATTTGGTGATACAATTTTAACTATTATGGCACCTCAATTATCATTATCATTATTAATAATATTTAGACTAATTAACGGATATTGGTATGAACCATTAAATGCTGTATATGCATCTTTATCTGGATATCATATGAATAAATCTGGAAATATACCTACTACAAATAGTTTTATATTATAAAATTACTCTATTTAAATGTTTTTATATATTTTTTTATTTAAAAATATATAATTAATTTATAATGGGTTGTCGTATAAAAGAAATAGATTTAATTACATCTAAAAAATATATAACTACAGATGATACTACACGTAAGGATGTATTCAATTGTAAACAAATTACGGATCTAAGAATATATTGTTCTTCTGACGAGATAAGAAATACTGTCCTTAAAGACTATATTGATGATATAAATAAGAAGAAGATCTCTAATATAGAACCTAGTAAACTAAAAGAACTTATTACTACTGGAGGTGGAACACTATCTGAATATAATATAATAGATAAAGAATTAATAGAATTAGCTCGCAATCCTAATTGTACTTTTAAAAAAGATAGGATAAAAAAAATATCTAATGTTATTAAATATATTATGTGTTATATATCCACAGATAAACTTATAGATGAAAAATTTGACGACAAGGATGACGACAATGATAAAGAATCGAACTGGTTGTCTAGTACAAATTATGAATGGTGGGATAATAATATTTTTGGATATGATAATATATTTCAGTTAAATTTATATATATTATCTTTATTAATATGTTTGTATTTTAAATATAAAATATTAAATACTTCATCACAATATTTGGGAACAATATGTTTAATATTAACTTTATTTTTATTATTTATATTAATAAATAAATGTACCACTAACAAAGAAAAAACCAATGACAAAGAATATAAGATTAGAAATGTTTTAATAAATATATATATTAATATATTAAAAAGTATAACACCTGCTGTAATAATTATAGCAATATGTATTAGACTTTATAAAATTAAAAAATATTTATCCAGTAAAGCTGAAATTATTATTATTATTATGTTTATTATGTTTATTATTTTAACATTCAGATTGAATATATTAACATCAGATAATGTTTCATCAATTTATTATAATTTCATTATAGGTTTATTTTTAACATTAACATTCTCATACATTATGTTTAAGCGTACAAATATAATTGCATTTTATCCAGTGATATTATATATTTTATTGCTTGCAATATCAGTTTACTTTTATTTAGATAGTTATGTAATACAAGATAAAATATTTCATAAGTTTGGGGGAGTTTGTCTATTATTTATTTTTACCATTATATTAGTATTTAGTATAAATACTAATTTGATAAAAAAATCGAATATATTATTATCTAACTATTTTAAATCAACATCTATACCTTCAAATAATATTTTAGGAAAAAGTATATTAATAATCTATAAAATTATTAGTGTATGTGGTGATACAATTTTAACTATTATGATACCTCAATTATCATTATCATTATTAATAATATTTAGACTAATAAATGGATATTGGTATGAACCATTAAATGCTGTATATTCATCTCTATCGGGCTATCATATGAATATGTCTGGAAAAACACCTACTATAAATAGTTACATATTATAAATTAATTTAGCTATTCTTTTATTTAAATTATGATTATTAAATTCAATAGATAATAAGAATCTATCTAATAAATGCTTTTTATAAATATTTTTATTTGTTAAGTCAATATATTTTATTACATCAATTACTCCCGAATATGACATTTTATCTTTTTTTATTTTTTTATTATTAAATAAAAATTTATCTACTTTTTTTTTTAGTCTTTCTAAATAAATATTATCTATATGTTTTTTACATTTAGCTTCTCCCATACTTATACCAATTGCTAATGCTTGAGATTTACTTTTTACTTTATTTTTACTACTGCTTTTTAATTCACCTGCTTCGAATTTTTTCATAATTTTATCTATTAATTCTATTTTACATTTTTCATATTTACTTGCCATATATTTATTATATTAAAAAATATTAAATTACATATATAAATCTTTATTATATGTAAATTAAAAACATAAAATAAAAAATGCAACTGAAATATATAAAGATTTTAATTATTACTTCTATGATAATTAAATGGTAGATGATTTTATGAGAAATTTTAATCCAGTTGTTTATAAAGCATTTTTAAGATGCCCAATGGCTGTAATGAAAGCAGATTTATGGAGATATTGTATTATATATTATTATGGAGGTATATATGCTGATTATGATACTATATGTTTAGATAATCCTAATCATTTAATTAAGGATAGTCAATTACTTTGTACTAGTGAATATGATAGTTATGGAATTAATTTACCTCATAGATATTTACTGCTCCTCCAAAATCACCAATTTTAGGTGAAATTATAAATCTATCTGTTTATAGAATATTAAATATACCTAGAATTAAAGGAGAACATATTATTCATTTTTTAACAGGACCCGAAGTCTTTACACATGGAATAGAACAATATTTAAGATTAAATAGGAAACCACTAGTAAAAAATAAAGTTAATTATTATAAGTATTATCAAAATGAAATATTATTTGTATATGATATTAGTTTTCATAAAATAAAGTAAAACATTTATTTTTAGGCTCTGATATAGATGGATGGAAAAAGAAATAGATATTAAATTAAAATATTAAATATAATTATAATATGTCTTCGAATATTGAAAAAAAAAAACAAATTTTAAAACGAATATTAATAAAAAACACAAGAAAATTACCTGAATATAAAACTATAAAAAATATTCCTGACAATGTTTATCCAAAAATAGAAAATCCAATTTATCTAATACAACAATTTTATATATCTAATAATAAAAATAGATTAAAAGAAATACAAATTTGTTTAAAATTAAATATTAAAATAAAAATATTTACTAAAATAATTTTATTAAATGAAAAAATTTATTCTAAAGAAGAATTAAATTTAAATGAAGAAGAAATGAAGAATATTATACAAATTAATACAGGACATCGATTAATGTATAGCGATATATTTTGGTGTGTAGAAAAATTAAAACTAAATGGTTATATAGTATTTGCTAATTCTGATATATTCTATGATAATTCTATTAAGAATATCTTTACTAGTTCTATTTCGAGAAGACCTTTAGTTCAATGCTTAGGAAGATATGAAGTTACTGAATTAAAAGAAGATAAATTTAAATTTAAATTTGATACATTTTTCGGAATTAATGGACAGGATACTTGGATATATCATTCAAAATTTAATCCAAAAAAAGAAATAAGAAATCAATTTAATTTTAATTTAGGAAAATATGGTTGTGATAATCATTTAGTATATCGTTTTTATACTAATGGATATTTTATAAAAAACGAATATAATAAATATAAATCTTATCATTATCATATGGAAAACTATAGAACTTATTCAAGTAATGATGAATTTAATGGTAAATGGATAAAAATATCTCCATTAATTAAATAATATGTCAAGTATTAATAATAAAAGTGTAAATAATTATTTATTAAGAAATATAAACAAACAAAATTTTAGTTTATCAAACATACCTGATATAATATTAAAAGAACCAATTATACAACCTATCTATCTTTTACAACAATTCTTTATATCAAATAATAAAGAAAGACAAAAAGAAATTAACTTTTGCTTAAGAAAAAATATAGAAAATAACTTATTTACTAAAATAATTTTAATAAATGAAAAAATATATTCAAAAGAAGAATTAGGAATAGATGATTTAGGAAATATTATTCAAATAAATATAGGAAACAGATTAATGTTTAGTGATGTATTTAAAACAGTTAAAAATTTAAAATTAAAAGGATATATTGTATTTAGTAATAGTGACATTATTTTTCATCCTTCTTTAAAAAATGTATACAAAAGTAGTATATCTATCAGACCAATCGTCCAATGTTTAACTAGATATAATATTATAAATATTAAAGATGGTAAATTTAAATATGAATTACATGGAGACACGAATAGTTCGCAGGATACTTGGATCTTACATAGTAAATTTATACCACAAAATGTAATGATAGGTAAATTTGATTTTAATTTTGGTAGATTTGGATGTGATAATCATATTCTCTATCTATTTAACCATTTGAAATATCTACCAAAAAATGAATATACAAAATATATTACATTTCATTATCATTTAATTCCTTCTACAAATTATTTACAAGATAATTTTAAAAATAAAAATAGTTTTTAAAATTATAATGTCTTCTTTAAAAGGTAAAAAAATAATTAGAAATAATTTTCATAATAATAATCCTATTATAACACCTACTTTAAATGTTAAAGATTCTAATAAATATTTAATCAATATAATAAATAAAAAAAATTTATTAATTAGTAGATTCGGAGGTGCCGAGGGTAATAATAGTATAAATTTTTTAAAGAAAAAATCATATACAAGTTTACATACATTAGATAATAATGCTGGTATTTATATTAATAATATAAAAGATATAGATGTATATGGGAAACTATATTCAGAATGTGTAATTCAATCGGATAGTATATTATGTTTTCCTATTTTAAAAGATAGTCTTTCTAATACGCAAAACTTCTATATTAATAATTTTAAAAAACTACCATTACATAATGGAGTTATTGAACCTTGGGAGATGTTAGCTAGAAACATTAAACCTTGGACACATTATCTTTTAGGTAAAAAAGTATTAATTATATCTCATTTTACTGAATCTATGAAAAAACAAATGGATTTTAAATTCTTCCATAATTCACATATATTTTTACCAGGACAAGTATTTGTTTATTATAAAACATTTCAAACATCGGGAGGCAATCATCCACATAGGAATTGGATAGAAACATTTGAAATAATGTGTAGGGATATATCTAAATTAGATTTTGATATTGCCTTAGTTAGTTGTGGGGGATATGGATTACCAATTTGTCATTATATTCATAATGTATTAAAAAAAGGATCTATTTATGTAGGAGGTATATTACAGATATATTTTGGAATAATAGGTAGAAGATGGTTACGAGAAGAGAAATATCATATCATAAGAAATACTTATAATTCTAATAAAAAAGATTGGGTATCACCAAGTGATGAAGAGAAACCAAAAAATTTTAATAAAGTAGAAGATGCATGTTATTGGTGATATTATAAATATAATTGACCATCACCATGTTTCATATCAATGTAAACTAATGGTTCTCTAATAAATATACATTTACTAAATTTAATTATTTTTTTCCAATATACCCAATCTTCAGAATGTTTCATTATAGGAAAATACCCTGCTTTTTTAATTAAAGATTTTTCCATAATTACTGAAGAACCTCCACAAGTACAGTTATGAATATTTATTGCTTCTTCTCCCCAAATATTAACATTATTTTTATACATATCAAATAATAAATTTAATTTATTAACTCTTCTAAAAATATTAATTAATTGTTTCCAATGTATTCCTTTGAAGTGCCATATATAATAAGATTTACCTTTAATATATGGACCACTTCCTCCAATTGCTTCTGTACAAGAGATAAGAGTATTAGATTTTTTCATATAAATTAGTTGTTTTTCTATTTTACTTGGTAAAAAATAATCATCATCGTCTAAAAAAGCAATATATTTACCACTTGCTTTATCCATTCCTATATTTCGAGAATTTCCTCCTCCAGCCACTTTACCATATATTTCTTTAGAATTTTTATCTAAATTAATTATTATAATTTTATCACTTAATTTTTTAAAATCATATTCATAGTATTCTTTTTGAGTAGAACAATCATTTACGATAATTATTTCTATATTTTTATAGGTTTGATTTAAACAAGATTCAATAGCATTTAATAAATACTTAAATCTATTATAAGTAGGAATCACTATACTTACTTTATCCATATAATATAATATATAATATATAATGAAATTAGATTGTATATTAACTGCTTGTAATGAAAATCCATTATATATGGAATTCATACCTTATTTTATTAAAGTTTGGAATAAACTATACCCAAATGTAGATATTAAAATTATTTTTATTGCTAATAAAATACCAACATACTTAGATAAATATAAACAAAATTTAATATTATTTAATTCATTACCCAATATATCAACTGCTTTTATAAGTCAATTTATAAGATTATTATATCCAGCAATTTTAGATTATGAAAATGGTATTATGATAACAGATATAGATATAGTTCCAATGAATAGAACTTATTATACAAATCATATAATAAAATATGATAATTGTAAATTTATAAATTTTAGAGATGTTATAATTGATAATAATCAATTGATTATTTGTTATAATGTGGCAATTAATAAAATTTGGAGTGATATTTTTAATATCAAATCATTGGAGGATATTAAAAATAGATTAAAATTAGTTAATTCAAAAATAAATTATGTAAATAAGCATGGTAGAAGTGGGTGGGCAACAGACCAAATATATTTATATGATTTAATTAAATTTTGGAAACAAAAAACTAATAATTTTATTATGTTAAAAGATAAAGATACTAAATTTCAAAGATTATGTAGAAATAATAAAAATTTACCATCTAATATAAATCATCTTATAAAAAATGGTTATTATACTGATTATCATTGCCTAAGACCCTATTCTAAATATAAAAATATTAATGATAATATTTATAATTTATTATAATATTATATTATTAAATAATATTAAACAACTGTCCTAGTAGCCCAAAATGGTTTACTCATTGATTCTCTATTACCAAATGGTTCATAATATGTTTCATCATTTATAATTACCGAACCAAATATCTTTCTTATTAAACTTAATATACTTTGATCGTGTCTATTTTCATTAAAATAACTCATTTGATTAGAATTATATTTATCTGTTATTAAGTATTTATCTTTTTCTATTACCTTATGACAGTCCCCTATGATTTTATATACATGAGGATATTTTCTCATTATTAATATACCACCTATTATCTGTCCCGACGTAGCTATTCTATCATCCAAATCAACTTTAAAATAATTAAATAATTCTTTAGTAGTCCAATGTCTTTCACTATTTTGATTCATCACAAATGATATTATCCCATATTTATTATCTTTTAATATATCTAAATATTGTTTAAATCTATTATAACCATATCTATTAATAGTACAACCACTATCTAAATATATTAGATAATCACCATCTTTTATTTCATCTAATCTTTGTTTGATGATATCATATTTCCATATCCAATACCCTCCTCCTCTTTTTTCTTTCAATATATCAGAATATTTATTCTTAAAATCATCTGTTAAATCTTCGGGGCCATACATCTTAACACTATTAAACCAACCACATTTCATTCCCATAACCATCATTCTTTTTTTACTATTAACAAATTTATTGCTACCATAAGTTATTAAATGGACTGACATATATCATATACTTTTATAATATGGCCATTCTAAAATCTTACAAATATCTCTCCATATTGTATCCTGTTGATATAACTTTTCTCTGCTCTTCAATAAAGGAAAATAAACTTTTAATTCATTCATATCTAATAATTCTACAAATTTATGTAATACATAAGAATATGATAAGAAATTCTTTCTATTTTTAGGACATACTTTAATAAAAGGTTCTTGTATATCTTTAAACATTCTTCTTAATTTATCTTCTATATCTTTAGTTATAACTGGTGGTGGTATACCATTTAATCTATTAATTATATGTGCACTATGTTCGTAATATTTGTTATAATTTAATTTTTTTAAGTATAATCTAATTTTAGAATGAGAAATTAAAGCCATATTTGTTATTCTTTCTTTTTTTATTTCTAATATTATTTTATTATAGACATCCACTGGAATATCAGTTGATTCTTTCCCTTGAAATTGACATAACCCTATCTACCAATTAATCATCGATTAATCTTATATACTCAGGCCATCTAACACAGCTTTGTATATAAATTCTATTTCTAGATTGGACGGACTATACCTTAGACCTTCATTAGATGTAATCAACATCTTCAGACCCACTCTCATCTAGTCTCTGAACCTTTTCCATATCCTGATTATGACGGACTTAGGAACTTGGATGCGGATTGCCCAATACTTTACATTGTTACCATATCCAGGGGTATTACCTCGGTCATTGATAAGTTTCCAATATCAACTGGGTAGTAAAGTCTATAAGGGGGTTCCCGCAATTTGGGAGTGTCGCCTTTTTAAAGTTACTTAATTAGAATAATTCACTTTAAAAGACTAGGAAGTTTCGGAATAGATAAATCTAAACATGGTATCTTCACTATTTATCCTTCACACCATACCACAAGGTGAAGGTAGCTTCCTGTTATGAGCAGTTGTGTTTTTTATTTTAACAAATAGTTTTTATATTTACTACTAAGAATTTTACAAATTCAATTAGTATTAAATATATTTTTGTTAAAATACGACTAAACTCATTAAAATGATTAATTCTCTTGTATGCAAAATATGATATTTCGGGCGGAGGATCTTTGTAACTAGGTTTTGAATATTCAGTAATAATGTGCTCAACTCGACTACATAGAGGGCATTCTAATATACCTTCGATATTAAATAAATGCATTTCTACGTTACAGTTTCTACATTTTAAAATGCATTTAGATGGTGATTTATTTTTTTGACAATAATAATTGTCATCAATTTTATGTAAAAAATTATCTAGCAATGTAGAATGATTAATAGAATGAGTTTTATTAAAAAAGGAATTAATATTTTTTTTATTTCTTTTATTTCTTATATTTTTTTCTATATTTATCTTCTCAGAATAATATTCTTGTAGTATATTACCAGTATTTAAAAAAAAATCACTTTCATTATCATAGTTTTCTATTTTCTTAATATTTAATTTTAATTCTTTTATATCATCTATTACATTCCAATATTCTTTAAAATCAATATCATCCATATTTTTCTTCTTCTTCTCTTTAAAATATAATAATCGTCCTTCATTTTTTTTTAATTTTTTTTTTAAATTTTTTAAATTATTTTTATTTTTATTAAAACCTATAATCTGATTATTATATTTAGCATCTAATGTCATAGATTTATTCATTATATAAGAATATAAAAAAATTTCTTTATATTCTATATTAATTCGTATTAATATAATAAATAAATTCATTATATTTAAATAATGAATAACAAGCAATTAAATATTAAAAAAATAAATGAAATGGCTTTTATTTATAATGCTTTATCTCATGGATGGACAGTGCAAAAATTAAATAATAAAACTTATAAATTTCACAAGAAAGGAATAGAAGTTAACTTAAATAGATTTATTACTAAAAATTTATCATTAGAAAATATATTTAATTAATTATTTTGGAAAATAAATTGTTATTTTATTTTTATATTTAGAAATAGTATCTAAATCAATTTTATCATCCTTATATTGACTTATTAAATTATCTATTTTCTCATATTTATGTTCATTTTTATTATGTATATCTATTTGCTTTATAATTCCTCTTTTTGAACATATCATTATAGTTTTATGATTCTCTTTAAAATCCTTATATTTAGGATATAAATATACTTTTTCTTCAATAACTTTATTTTTTTTATAAGTTATTGAAATTATTCCTTCATCCCAATATTTATTACCAATTTTTTTTATTTCTTTAGAATATTTTTTTATAAATTTTATATTTCTTAAAACTTTTTTATTAAAAAATCTAAAATATATTTTAAAATTACTTTTATTAAAATCCCATCCTAATCCACCAAATCTACATTTCTTAAGCAAATACTCAGGAATTACAATATTTCTTTCTTTTAATACATCTAATGCGTCAGTAAAAGCCATATTATAATTTAATATTGAACCACATGCAAATCGCCCGTGTGTCATCACATCTTCTTCTATATTGTATTCATGACTAAAAGATAAAAATGATAATCTTTTACCCTCCATTGTCATATTCCATATTTCTAATGGAGAATACAAAATTATATTATTCACATAATCTAATTCTTTTTTTGATAAGTATTCCTTAATTGGAAAATAATTATCATTGTAAAAATCAACTAGTTTTTGTAATTTTTTTATTATATTTCTAGAATAAGTTATAATAAATAAAATAATTATAATTACAATCTGTATTAACATTTAATTTATAAAATAAAATTAATATAATATTTATACATAATATATTAATGTCTTCTTTAGAAAAATTATTAATAAAGAAATATACTATAAGGGATATAAATCTTTATTATAGTATGACTTTTATATTAATTTTTTTTCCAAATTTAAATATAAATATTTAAATAAATCATTTAATTATAATATTAATAATGATAAATGTAATTAAAACACCTATTCTTTATTTTATAATGATTTCTTTTATGAAAAATAAAAATATGATTGGGAAGCAAAAAAAGTCATACTATATATACAAAAAAGTAATATTTTAGATGTATGATACATGGTATACATTATAAAAATATTAAGTAATAATTTATAAATATTGATATTAATAATAAAAATATATGATTGAAATAGCACTAAACAAAAATCAAAATAATAATTTAAAAATACTATATAGTTATTTTTTTTACGATAGTATTTTTTATAATAAGAATTGGAAGCACATATTAAATAAATTAAAAGCATTATCTAATAATTATTTATTATTAGTTTATTAATACTATTTATTTAGAAGAACTTAATAAAATTATAATTCTTCAAGTGATTTTAATAATTCTTTTTGCTTTTCTTCATTTTTAATATATGAGTATATCATACAGCAAATTGCCAAAATATAATTTTTTTGACAACTAAAATACATTTTATCTAAAAGTTTTTTTGTAATATTTACTATCTTAAATAATTGTTCATTATTTATAGATAATTCTTTCTCAAATATATTTAATATTTCTAATATATCATTTAATGATTTCTTAAATTCTAAATCTAATATTCTCATTTTACTTAGATATAACTTGGATGCTGGATTATCTCCCAATTGTAATTTTTTTAAGTCTTCTGCTGATAATTCTAAATAATTATTGTCACATGTTGATTTATTTTTTATTACATATTTCGATATCTGATAAATTAATTTATTAGATTGTAATTCTGAACCTAGATAACTTTTAGGTAAACATATTTTTCCTTCTTTTAAACTCATTAATCTTCTTTCACAATAACCATTATCTTCAACAGATGTTAATATAGCAGATATTATATTATTCCTAACCATATAATGGTCTGTAATAGCTTTACATAATTCATTTTTTGTCATCCTACATTCTTTACTTTTATCCATTGGACAATTTTTAAAAAACTTTTCCTCAGATATAACACCAGCATTTGATATTTTATTAACCGATTGCGTTTGCTTCAACATAGAATTATAAATTGCCTGTGCCTGTGCATTTGTATCCAATGATATATTTTCTTTAGGTCTGTTATTCTGCTTAGGTCTGTTATTAGGATTAGGTCTGTTATTAGGCTTAGGTCTGTTATTCTGCTTAGGTCTGTTATTCTGCTTAGGTCTGTTATTCTGCTTAGGTCTGTTATTAGGCTTAGGTCTGTTATTAGGCTTAGGTCTGTTATTAGGCTTAGGTCTGTTATTAGGATTAGGTCTGTTATTAGGCTTAGGTCTGTTATTAGGCTTAGGTCTGTTATTAGGCTTAGGTCTGTTATTCTCCTTGGGTTTTTTATTAACCGATGGCGTTTGCTTCAACATAGAATTATAAATTGCCTGTGTATTTTTATCCAATGATATATTTTCTTTAGGTCTGTTATTCTGCTTAGGTCTGTTATTCTGCTTAGGTCTGTTATTATCTTTGGGTCTGTTATTCTGCTTAGGTTTGTTATTAGGCTTATAATTTTTTATAACAGGTGGTTCATTAATGAATTTCTTTAAGATATCATTTGATTTAAGTGAACCATCACCTCCTTTAAAATTCTTATTTCTTTTATTTAAATTTGGATTAATATAGTTACCACTGGATATGATATTATTTTCTTTGATAAAAAATTTAGAATTCGGTGTAATTAATTTATTTAAATTTTCAATTGATCTTAGACTATCTGTTTTATATGACTTATCTTCTAAGTAATTTTGAATAAATATATTATATTCATTTAATGAATCATTAACAGCTTTAAGATTATTAATAGGTAACTTTTGTAATTCTTTTTTAGCTACAATGGATAAAACTTTACATTTTTTAGGAAATAAAAAAAAACTTTTATTTTCTTTTAATAATTTCAAGGAAATAGTATTAATATTTGATATTATATTTTTTATTTCATTCTCTTCATTTTTAACATAAGATTCTTTATCTCCTACATCAGATTGTTTATTTCCCATATTAGATTGTTTATTCCCCATATTATATTATATTTATATATTTTTGTTATCATGATAAATATATTTATCACATAAATGTTTTAAATTATTTTCAGGATAAAATACATTCGATTTTTTTGATTTTATAATATTTTCTATATTTAAAATATCAATATTAGCATATTTAATTAAATAAAATGTAATTAGAGTAGGTGCATGTTGAGTTCCACTATTACAATAAATTAACACTGATTTATTTTCTATTATATTTTTATTAATTATACTTAAAATCTTATTAATTTTTTTATAATTTACTTTTTCATTTATATCGAAACGATAATATTTTAAATCTATTTCTTTTAAGTTTTTATAAAAAGGTATATTATTTGACACATTAATTAATAATTTTATATTTTTATTAATTAAAAAATTATTATTTTTTGTAATTTTATAATCAGATAACCATAATCTTGATATTACTTCAATTGACATTATAGAATTAATAATAAATTAAATTTCACTTTTTAAAACATTATAAAATATTTTTTTAATACTACTATTAGTAAATAATTCAGTAGTTTTTAATTCTTTTAAAAAAAAATCAATTTTGTCAATCAAATACTTTGATTTTATATATAAATATAATAGTAAAAAAAAACTATCAGTATTTTGTTTTGAATAATTAAATAATTTCCCTAATGAAATTAACGTATCTTTTTCTTTTTCTATAAAGAAATTTATTTTTTCATTTAATGTATTTATAAATTGTAAAATTTTTTTCTCAAGTTTGTTTTTATTCTGTAATCTCTTACTTATTTTTATTAATAAAAATATTTTATTAAAGTTAGTTAATATATTAGTTAATTTATTTGAATATGATTTTAATTTTAATATTTTTATCATTTTTTCTATACACTTTATCAACTCATTTATTTTTTTATTATTATTTTCATTATTTTCATTAAGTTCATTATTTTCATTAAGTTCATTAATTGCTTTAAATGTCTTTAAATTATGTAATGTATCTTGTAATTTAATTAAAAAATTCTTAATTAATTTTTTATTTTCATTATTAATTAAGAATAATTTAGTATTATTGTTAATTAAAATAGAAAATTGTAAAATTTTTTTTAGTGTAGTTATATTTATATTTTTATCATTATTTGTTTTAAATTTTGTATTAAAATTAAATTTATATATATTATCAAATATATTACTTATTGTTGTTTCCATTATATAAATATTATAGAATTTATTTAAAGAAAAAACTAAAGATTTTTATAAATGAATAAAAAAAAAGATATTCCTAAAAAAAAAAGAGGTAGGAAACCTAAAAATATAATAGATAGTAATTTAGATAATATAAATATAACTAATGTTTATAAACAATCAATTTTATCTAATAATAAAAAAAAAAATCATATATTACATTTAAAAATAACAAATTTAGATGACATGGAGAATAAAAATAAAAATAATCTCCCAGTTCCATATAATAGTTTTATTTCTACTAATAGTGAAGCATTAAATGATAAAAAAAAAAATATATTAAATGACAAATATAATTATTTTAAAAATAAAACTGATAAGATTAATAATTTCACTGAAAATTATAATAATAGTTTTATAACAAAAGAAGTATATAAAACATTTATTTCTTTATTAGATAATAATAAATCTTGGCCTAAGAAAACTAGCATAAGTTGTATGTGGTGTGTTCATCAATTTGATACAACACCAATTGGTGTACCTAAAACGTATACTAATAAAAAATTTAAATGTTCTGGTTGTTTTTGTTCATTTAATTGTGCCGCTAGTTTTATATTTGATCGTAAAAATTATAATATGTGGGAAGAATATAATTTATTAAATTTATTAGCTAAAAAAATATTTAATAAAAATATTAAAATTAAATTAGCACCAGATAGATATACTCTAAATATTTTTGGAGGTATTTTATCAATTGAACAATTTAGAATTAATTTTAATGATATTAAAATATCATATATAATACACGAATATCCTTTAATTTCTATAAATTCTCAAATAGAAAAAACAGTAGATGATAATAATTATGGATTTTTACCTTTAAAAAAATCAATGATAAAAGATGCCGAGCATTATAAGAATAGTACTAAAAATAATATAAAAGAAAAATTTACTAGTTTAAATTTAAAATAAATATTTTATTCGATATAATATATGGAAAAATATTATTCTAAAACATTTATTAGAAAAGATGGAACAGAAATAAAATTATTTTTAAAAAAAAAATCAATTCAAATATTTAATAAAAAACGAACTAAAAAACCAACTAAAAAACCAACTAAAAAACGAACTAAAAAACGAACTAAAAAACCAACTAAAAAACGAACTAAAAAACGAACTAAAAAACCAACTAAAAAAAAAACTAAAAAAAAATAATTATTTTATATTAATACATTTTTTTATAAAAAAATTTATTATTATTTATATATATTTTAATTATATATATAATATCTTTTTCTTTTATATTTGGGTATGTTTCTTTTAAGTAGTTTCTAATTTGTGTTTTCAAATTTATTCGTTTGTTATTCAATAAAGCAAATGCAAGAGATGAAGAACTCATATCATATATTATATATGATATAAAATTATATTTATAAATAACTTTTTATTTTTGTATATTCTTTAATTATTAGAGTAGTTATTTTAATAAAATTAGACATATATTTAACATCCAGTTGTATTATTTGTTTATTTTTCTTCCATTTTTTATAAAGTTCATTTGATTTGGGAGATGGATTCATTATGTAAATGTTATTAATATATTCTTCTATAAATTCTATTATCGAATATCTTAATTTGTAATTATAAATCTTCTCATCGTTCAAAGTATCTTTAATTAATCCTGATATATGTACAACTTCTGTTAATTTATCACTTTTTAAAAAGTCTATTACTTTACTATATTTTTTTAAACCCATGAAATAATATAAATTTCTTAATAATTTTTTACAACCAAGCGTCCTGGGCTCTTTAAAATCAATAAAACATGTACATTCAACTGATTTACAATTAGGGTATTTTTTAGTATAGTTATTTCCATATAATTCAATATTATTATAAAATTTTACAATAAATTCTTTATTGATAATGTTCCAATCACTTATTTTAATTTTAGAGAAATAAATAAGCAATGGTAAGTCTAATATCCCCGTATGTATTATATTTGAAAAGGTAATATTTTTTTCATTATAAAAACTACTAAATTCTATAGAATTTAATAGTTCAGAATAATAGATATGCTTGTGTAATATTATATATTTATATTTTCTATATATTTCATCGGATAAGTTAAAATAATATTTATGTATTTCCGATCTTCTAAATTTTGTGTTCAGATTTAAATTAAAACCATACACTTTACTAAAGACAAAATCTAAAAATTTTGTCTTATATTCATTGTTATAATATGCTAATGGTAAATCATATAATCTTGTAAAACCTATCAGCAATTCCATTGGACCAGGTATTTCTTTACATGTACCATATTTTATTTTATCTATAATTCTATTGTTTTTAAATAATTCACTCCATACGTGATAATTATCTTTTTCAAAATAAAAAAAATTATCACTAGTAGTTTTTTTAAGCTCCTGATTAAGTAGTATATCAGGATTAGAAAGAAATTCATTTAATTCTGCGTCTGACATATCAGATAGTATTCGCACAAAACTCTTAACATCCATATCAGTATTCCTCGATAAAATATCTAGTGCTTTAACTATAATAGAATTCTTATCAACCATCTTATTACTTACTAATATTCCTTTTTAATATCTAAAATCAAATTTTTAAAATTATTTAAATTATGTGAAGTCTTGGATGTATTTGTTTTATATAATTTATACCAAAATTATAAAAAATGATACCTTTATTTTCAAACATTATATTGTAATTGTAACCAAAGATAATAGACTTTAAGTTTAAAAATGGATATTAATTTCTTTAAAATGCTTAACAATATTGAAAGATGCAATAGTGCATCCTCAAAACTTCACAATTCTCTAAAAGAAAAAGGTGGTGTGGAAGGATACACAATGTCTGATAAACATGGAGGTGGACATTTCTTCTACCTAAAAGTAAACAAAAGTACATCAACTGAACCAGATACAGATGCGTGTGCTGAACCAGAGGGGGATACCATAAGTCCTCTCTACGAACAAGGATTCTACAATGTGAGTCTTGCGTTCCCCCGGGATTTGATCATGCCGGAGTATGGGGAACTCGATATTGTCGAATTATACTTCTTCAAGGTTCACCCTCTGTACAAGGACGAGATACACAGGTGCACTTTAGCTGACCTACCAGACACCCTTCAGGAACTGAAGGATTTTACTAATTATTAAAGAATCACAATGTAATAAATTAAAAAAAATGATTTTAAAAGATATATATTTTTAATATAAATAAATGACCTCATTTAGTGCTTCCATGCCAGATGATAAAATAAATAAAGAAGTAGACAAATTATTATTGGCTAAAGAATCAATAATAAATATAAGTAGAAAATTAAATTTAAAAGAAAGTATAGTTAAGAAGAAAAGATTTATGATTTTATTTGTAAAATCTCGAAATATATCTTTAATTCAACTAAAAGAACTATATGATATGGAATCAAATGATATACAATTATTTGACTCCATAGATGATATACAATTATTTAGTAAACTGTCAAAGCAATTTACTAAATTAAGTAGTTGTGTTAAAGAGAGGTCTTCTGAACCTGAACCCGAAGGAATGATTTAAGGGATAAACATATTAATAATTTAATTAAACACATGACTTGAAAGTGATTGGGTATATGGATTATCCTTGAAGGCATCTACCATAACTGGGTCTAATCTATTTCTAAGAGGTTCATTTGGCAATGTAGCTTTATCGGTTGTTTCATTACATTTATTCATAGTAGGAAGTGAATTATAAACTTTAGTTGATTGAACACCTCTTTCGTCAATTCTTTTATTATTTACTTCTGTTTCTTTATTCATAGATACATTCATATCATCGGAACCTAATTGCTGCTTAACACCCTGTGTCGAAGGAGTTCTTCCTTTGGATACATCTTGTCTCACACTTTTAATTGTAGAATTGTATATATCTTCATATGACATAGCTTTGTCATTAGCAGATGAACCTGCTATACCACTATACTCATTGTCGGATGTAAATTGTCTTGTAGTGTTTTTTGGTTTGGGGTCCAATATCGTGTATCCACCAGACTCTGGACCTTGTGCGTCTCCTGTGTAAGTAGATTGGTCGTAGCATTGTCGGTGAGTAACAGGTGCTTCTATTTTACTATTTTGATAACCATCATCTCTAGTTTTTTTAGGATTATTAAAATGATCTTCTATATGTGTAGTTTCTTTAACTGTTACTTTTGCGATATCATTTGGATCATAAATAATATTTTTAGAAGGTTGTGCTGGGGTTAGATTATTTTTAATACTATCGTGAATATTAGTTTCCTTAATAGTTGTTTTCGCTATATCATTAGGATTATATACCTTATGTCTATTATGTGGTCCTTGAATATTACTAGCCCATCGTGAATTTCCAACAACATTTGTTTTCCTAGTAAATCTTGGCTGTTGTTTATTTCTAATATTAGTCCCATCTGATTTTTTAGCAACACCAAACCCTAAAGACCGCAATACTTGTTTAAATGTAGGAGATGCTTTACCCATCGGTGTCTTGTTTTTATGATAAACAGCTGGACCAGCTGGATTAATTCTTTGCTTTAATCCTGTTTCCATTCTATTACTACATTTTAATGGAACTTTTGGTCGTTGCTTATTACCAACACATGCACCAACTGTTGTAAACAATCTATCTTTTCCCCAAACAGAAAAACTATCAGGTCTATTTTTCTCAACTATACCTATCTTACCTGGTTTATTAATAGCTTCTCCAGATATCACCCGTCCTTGAAATGATAATTTTGGATTAGTCTTAACTCTTAATTCATTAGTTGTTTTTGGTAATACATAATCTCTGGTATTAGATTGCTGAACACCACCAGATGGCTGCCAAGTATATCCTTGATTTAAACCAGGTCCAACATTTATTTTTTCTGTAGGTCCTATGTTATTTCTTGTATTTCCTACTATATATCTATCATAATTATAGTCGTCTAAATTTTGAGAACCATATACATTACCTACATTAGTAGTAGGTTTAAACATTGTTTCAACTTCTTTCTTTTTTTGATAGTTATTTATATTACCTGTGAAATTTTCTAAAATAGCTGATGTTGAATATTCATCCATATTTTGTTTTATAGAACCTCCAAAAAAAGGAGTCATGTTATTATGAATAAAATCATTTTTTTTTAATTCTGTACCACTTAATGATTTAAATGTATTTGAATTTAATGGTTGTCCATTTATTATAATTGGCTTTCCGCCACCTGAATCGAAAGTAGCAACATTTTGTAAATATGACATATCATTTGTATCATATACATCGTTTCTTTTTACTAATGGAGGAATATTTGGAGGATTATTATTATATTCTATTGGTAATTCTTTATCAGAATAGTCTATTTTATTTAATATAGACCTTGGTGGTCCAGGAAATACTAAATTTGAACTCGGATTATCTATTGCTTCTGTATATAATTTATTTGATTCTTCTTGTTCATCGTTTCTAATATTAAAACTTTTTTTAGATTCATAAATATTTTTACCATTTAATTGATCCCTAGGAAGATAATTTTTATTTAAATTTAAATCATAATTGTCTTTTCTATCTACACCATCTTTAGAAAAATAATAACCTGCTCCAATTAAACCCGATATAATTACTATTTCCATCTATATTAATTATATTTATTTTTTTTAAACAATTTGTCTTGAATCTTCTTCATATATTTTTATCAAGCATTCTGGAATTTCATTATATTTTAATATAGTTTTAAATGTATCTTCTATAAATAATGAAATTAATCTAAAATGAGTGTTATCTATTAAGTATAAAAATATAGTTTCATATTCTTTATTAAAATTATCTCCTAAGCAATTTATCTTAAATTTATTTTTTTTTAATAAATTATTTTTACTATTAAATATAATTAAATTATATTTATATTTAATTTTAAATAATTCAATTATTAAATAATCTGCCCAATAATTATTACCACTTTTACACAATTCTTTTCTTAAGTCTTTATAATTATCTATTTTATCAATATCCCATAAATGCTTAAAGTCATTATTAATATTTTCAATATTATATACCATCATCAGGTTTTCAAAATTATTTTCGTTTATCTCCAAACTTATATTTTCTCTTATTTCAATAGAATCAGTTGGTATAACGTCCCCTTTTCTAATATTATTTATATTAATTGCGTCTGATATAGATGAAAAAAAACAATTACCATCAGGAATATTATCCAAATAATACATATTAAAATCACTTATTAAATTTAACTTATTAATTCTATAATACCAACCATTTTCTAACTTATTAAAACCTATTTTTTTATAATATTTATTAATATTACTACAATCTATTTTATTTTTTTTTTTACTTAAGTAGAAATTATTTCCATTTATTATTATATTTGAATTAAAATGATAATCATCCATGATTTATTAGTAAATATAAATTATTTTTAAATATTTAACTTGTAATAACATTTTCAACATCTGCTGGTAATTGTAATACAATTGTACCATAAAACTGTTCAATCGTTTTTAATGTAGTAATATCATAATTTGAAACAAAATTAATTGCTGTTCCCTTTCTACCAAATCTACCACTTCTACCTATTCTATGAATATATGTTTCTATCTCTCTAGGTAAATCAAAATTAATAACTAATGATACTTGTTGAATATCAATGCCCCTAGATAATATATCAGTTGTTATTAATATCTTAATCTTACCTTCTCTAAATTCTTCCATAATATGCTTCCTATTGTTTTGCTCTAATCCTCCATGTATAAATGATACAGGAAATCCTTCCTTATTTAATTCCTCACATAACCACTCAGTTTTCTTTTTAGAATTAATATAAATAATACACTGAGACACTTTAATTGTTTTATATAAATCACATAATGTTCCAATTTTATGGTCTTCTTTATCCATTGCTACATAATATTGCCTAATCCCCTCTAATGTTAAATTTTCATTTTGAACCAAAATCTTTGTAGGATTATTCATCATCTTATCAGCAATCATAATAATATCCTTTGGTATAGTAGCACTAAATAATGCTACTTGACAATAATTAGGTAATGTTTTATAAATACTATTTACTTGGTCTGTAAATCCCCTTGATAACATTTCATCCGCCTCATCCAAAATAAATATTTTCAAATTATCATTTTTTATTACTTTCCTACCTATTAAATCTAAAATTCTTCCAGGTGTTCCAATAGAAATTGCATTCTCATTGCTTCTACTTGTAAAAGTTCCTCCGATATATAACGCAGATTTTAATTTAGTTGAAGAAATAAAATTCTCACATACACCATGAATTTGAACTGCCAATTCTCTAGTTGGTGCTAATATTAATGCTTGATTACGCCCAAAAAATTTATTATTTAAAAGTAATTGTATCATACCTATTAGAAAAGAACCAGTTTTACCGGTCCCTGATTGAGCTTGTCCTAATACATCCAGACCCATCGACAAAGGAACAATTGCTTTTTTTTGTATTGCCGATGGTTTTTCAAAACCATATGAATAAATACCCTTTAATAAATCATCATTTAAATTCATTTCATCAAATGTATCATATTCTATTACTTTAATTTTCTTAATTTTTTTTTTAGATTCAGCTTCGGGCTCTATTTTTATACTTTTAGTTTTTTCAATAATTTCATCTCCCTCTTCATCACTCCAAACGTTTTCATTATTTTTAGATTTGTCCATTATATAAAAAAATACTTTTTTACTTTTAAGTATTATTAATTAATAAAAAATGATAAAAAACTATTAATATTCATATATATATATATATATATACAATGAATCCCTATATGAATTCAAAAACATATAAATCAGGATGGTTAAAAGATATTATTATTAATTTATTAAGTAAATATTCAGCAAATCCATCTAATATGAATGTTATGGAGTTAGGTTCTGGTCAAGGACTAGACTCTAAAATGTTATCAACGATATTTAAAAAAGTATATGGCATAGAACCTTCTGATAATATGTTAAAATGGGCGAGGAAGCATAAAAGATATCTCGTAAAGAAGTTTCCATATATGGAAAAAAACCTATCTAAAATTAGATTTATGAAGGGTGATTTTGAAAATATCCCTATTAAGAAAGTAGATATGATGTTATTAAAGAATAGTATACATTATTCAAATAATCTGGAAGATGATTTGGATAATATAATTAAGCATATATCAGACAAAGGCTTTTTACTAGTAATTGAACCTACTAAAAATAGTAAATTTAGTAACATGTCTAAAAAAGAATTAAATAAGAAATTTAATGTTATAAAGAAAACAGATACATCTATAAGCAAATATATTACCAAAAATAAAAAAATAAAATTGTTAGGAAAAAAACTTATTTTTTCTAAAAATATGTGGTTCTTAAGAAAATTATAATTATATAAAAAAATGATTTATAAAAATTATAATTTATATTAATACATTACCATGGAAAATGCTAAATCCTTTAAGGAATTAAATAAATTTAAAGTTGTAGACTTAAAAGTATATTGTAAAAAAATAAAAGTAAAACCTAAGCGATTGAAAAAAGATATTATTAATCAAATATTAGAATTCAAAGAAGAAAATATCATTGATGATGCTTTAGAGCCTGAATTTGAAAATATAATCGATGATGCTTTAGAACCTGAATTTGAGAATATTATTGAAGATGCTTTAGATAAATTAAAGAAAGAATTAGAATTTTATAAAAATAAAGTAATAGAAATTGAGAAGAAAATAAAGGAATTTAAAAAACCTAAATTAAAAGTTATTGATTTATTTTGTGGTTGTGGTGGTATGAGTAAGGGTCTAGAAAATGCTGGACTTGATATAATATGTGGAATAGATATTTGGGATAAAGCTATAAATAGTTATAATAAAAATTTTAATCATCTTTCGATATGTGAAGATATTAAAGAATTATCTCCTTTATATTTTGATAATAAATATAAAATTGGAAAAAATAATATAGATTTAATAGTTGGTGGTCCACCATGTCAAGGTTTTAGTATCGCAGGTAAAAGAGATATTAAAGATCCAAGGAATTCTTTATTTATGGAATATGTAAAATATTTAGATTATTTTAATCCTAAAACATTTATTATGGAAAATGTTATGGGTATTCTATCAATGAAGAATAGTTCAAAGATTAATGTAATTGATATAATTATGGAACAATTAAATAAAAATTATAATTGTATCATATGTAAATTATATGCTAGTGACTTTGAAGTTCCACAAAATAGAAGACGTGTTATAATAATTGGTATTCGTAAAGATTTAAATAAATATCCGACTGAACCATCTAATATACTTAGTAAAGAAAATAGAATACCAGTTAGTACAATTCTACTATCAAGAGATAAAATAGATGAAAAAAATTATTTAAGTGAAAAAGCTATTAATGGTATTATTGCCAAAAAATTAAAATCAAAACAAAATGGCAATGGATTTGGTGCTCAATTTTTAAAATTGGATAAACCATCATATACTATTCCTGCTAGATATTGGAAAGATGGTTATGATGCTTTAGTAAAATATAACGATACGGATATTAGAAGACTTACTGTTTTAGAATTAAAAAGAATTCAAACATTTCCAGATGATTTCATTTTAGAAGGTAATAAAAAAGACCAAATAATGCAAATAGGGAACGCTGTAGCATGTAGATTCGCTTATCATCTAGGAAAACATATTATGAATATTCTTCAATAATTAAATCATCCCACCATTTTTTAGATGCTCTAAACACACCTCTCCATCTACCATCAATTTGTGAATAACCATCATAATAAATATTTTTTTTCTTAAATTCTTGTATAAAAAAATCAAAGGTAATTCCTTTACCAAAACAAATACTATTATAGATATTATCTTTATTTTTTTTTAATATATAAAATCCTTTAATATTAAATTTACGTTCAATAAATTTCTTTAAAGTATCTCCTTTCCAAATACCTATTAAATGTTCTTCATTGTTTTTATAATATATTGAAACTATATTTTCTTTATTATTGCGTTTATCTTCATTATAATTATAAACAACCTTAATATTATTTTGATCATCAATTTTAATACATTGTCCATCAATATCAAATTTATCCAATTTCCATCCACCAATTCTATTAGGTTTTGAGTTAGTTCTTTCAAATGTTTTCCAATATAATTTTTTTATATGTTTATCATTATTTTTAAAAGATTGTCCTTCATAAAATTTTTTATCAGTCTGTTTATCAATAAATGTTGTGACAGGTGATTCTTTCTTTTGCTCATAACCATTAAGATCAGGAGCGTTATCACAATTATGACGTATACCCATGAGTTTTTCTAATTCGTGTCCTTCTGAACCACAATGTTTAGAATTATTACATAATTTTTTACCCTTGACATTTTCTCTAAATATTTTTATTATTTCTTGTTTTTCAGGTTCATTTTTTACATTTTCTTTTATAACTTTATTTTCAATAACTTTATCAGTTATATTCTTGATTTTTTCTTTCGAACATTCTTTTTTAACATGACTATTTTTTAAAAAGATTAATAATCTTTCATTAAGTTTTAATTTAGTCCCACTTACTGGTAAATTTCTGTCCTTACACAAATTTTTATATGTTTGTAAGGAATATGTATTTTTTGTTTTCCTATTTTCTATTAATAGACTTTGTTTTTCTAAATTTTTTATTGTTATTTCTTTCATAAAATAAATATATCCTAATAACATCTATCCTTATAAACAATTTTCATTTTTTCAAGTTTAACCACACACATCATAGCGATACATCGGTAAAGTATTATTAGCACACACTCCTCCAATCTTGTGACAAGGTGGGTCAGGCATATTAGGATCCATCGAATTAATAGCAGGATTTGGAACACAAGGGAAGTGATTATCTTTAACTACTAGTCGACTAGAGATTTGATATTGTCCAGGAAAGAAAATCTGAGACTGTGGATTCATACATAATGGATTGAATCTATTTATACCTGTTCCACGAAGAGTACATGGCGGATTACTTAAGCGAGTGTTTTCAACAGGAAATAAACAGGTGGGTAAATCAACTACATTATCGTTAGCCATTTCACCTGTTTTACCATCTAAATTATTACTACTACATCCACGAACAACACCCTGTCCACAAGGCATTCCTTGGTTATCACAAGGATTACTACAACTAGGTTTGTATTTGTAGTCTGGACATTTGGTAGCTGGACGAGTAATATTTTTTAAATCAGATTCTACATCGACAGGTCCATCGAAGAAACGCCATGGAGTATCCCTTTCAAGACTAACACTTCCTTTTTGTGCGATAATACTTGGATTGGGTTGGAAGCATCCTTGACAAGTAACAGGTGTATTCATCATATAATTTCCAGGTCCAACAGATTCATTAATGGATGTTTTAGCATCACAATTATCGTATTTAAGTCTATTAAAACTCATATATATTATTATTTAAGATTTTAAATTATTATTATTCTTCTTTAATATAAATTAGGTTATCACTATTATAACCAGCATCTTTAAATAATGGTAAATCATTGTTTAAAATAACTCCCTCCCATGAAATAACATCGGAGTATTGGTTAATATTTGATGAAACAAGACCTTCATTTTCATAAAATGGATCATCTAATCCATCGAGGTACCATTTTTGTGAGCAAGGTGAAGAATGAGAATATAGTTTTATATCATATTCAATACACTTAGCAATAAACACTGGTATATTAGTATATGATATATAAAAATATAAATTTTTGCCTTTATGAGTTTGTATAAAAGATAATTTTTGTTTTCTATCTCTTAGGCAAGATAAATTAGAAATATAATTGAAATTTTTATTAACACAAGACAATGCTGTGAAATCACATAATTCAAATATTTTAATACAAATCCCATGTGGTAAAGAATTAAGTGATAAAGACTCCATCTTATTATTATTAATTCAATAAAATTAAATTATTTTAATCATTTTTTATTATATGTATGTGGTTTTAGTGTTAATTTTAAACCCATACGACGCTCAAACTCTGGATTAATCCCATCTATCATATTAGGTGTACAATTATAAATATTGATATTACCAGGTGGGCTTAATGGACTATCCATGATAGTTTTTATGTAATGGGATAATTCGGGTTTATTTTTCTTAGATATAATACCTTTTTCGGTATTAATTACTTCTTCACAATTCATAGTATTATGTAATATGCTATTTTCGTTATCTAAGTTATCAAATATCAATACAGCTTTATTACCATATTTCCTACCATCTATTTCCCTAGTAATAAATAATGATATACCATCTCTGATAGATTTAATTGAATCGATACCAGTCCATATAGATATTAATTTAATTCCAATGCGTTCTTCTAAATATTTGACTATAGATCTTGATAATTGTGTTTTACCTGAACCAGGTTCACCTATTATGCAAATAGATAAAGAAAAATTAATATCCTTAAAATTTTTATCTTTATTTTTATGTAATTCATATTCAATATACTTTTTAATAAAAGGGTCTGTGTATTCTTTTATTTTTCTTACTAGCTCTGTATCATGAAATTTTAATAAATCATATCCATTGGGCATTTCAGAATAAATAAATTCCATAACTGTTTTATTATCAAAATCATCAGTTTTCTTTCTCCCAATATATAAATATGCTTTATTATCTATTTTACTATAATAATTATTATTATTTATTTTAAAATCATCTGATAGTTTACTTAAAAAATCAACTGGATTAAAATTATCATCCATAGACTCTATTTCTATAACCCATTCCTTAAATTGATTTAAATCTTGTTTTATTTGTATTTCTTTAGTAATTATCTTAGTTGATACTAATAAACCATTCCCAATATCCTTTCTATATAGGTTATTTGGAAACAATAACGAACCACCATTTTCATCTATGTAATTTTGATATTTAATATCATATACAGGTAGTGATATTGCTTCTATTCTACCTGTTATTTTTTTTTCATATAATTTCTCTTCTAAAATTTTTAAAAATTGTAAAATCTTTGGTTCAAGTAATATAGATCTTGATTGAGTATATCCAGTCTGTATTTCTTGCATTTTTAATATAATAGGTTGCTTAATATTAATTCTATTTAATATTAATTTTAAAAAATATTTATAATTTAACTCATGAATATTGTTTAATAATATCTTAAAAAAAGTTAAACTAAAGACCCTTAATAGCATTTTAGTAAAAGGATACTTGAGTAATATAGACTTAAATAAATCATCAACTGATTTATAAAATAAAGATATTTCAGAAAATTCTAAAATCTGATTCATTTTTCTTTAAATATTTAAAAATTTATCACTATATTTCATTTTTTATAAATATGTCAATAATGATAAACACATTTAGGTTTAACTTATACTTATTAATATGGCTGACTACAATAATATGTTTTAGTGCGATCGGGCATAGCAACCGCTTTATAATCCGCCATTTGACAAGAAGGGAGATTATCCATTTCTTCTTGGCAATCTATACAACCACAAGGCAAACCGGTATTACAATTTCGACAATAATTACATCGCGATTGATATTGCTTCTCAGGACACCCACTTAATGCTCGGGATTGTCCACGTAAATCTGATTCTAAATCTACTAAATTACCTGGATATAAACTAACCCCAGAACCACCCACTAATCCTAATTCATTTCTACATTCATTTTTATTATAATATTTACCAGGATATAACATATAATTATTTGGAGATTTACTTTGTTTTATATTACTATTATATGCACAGTTATCATACATAATTCTATTAAAACTCATTATATTATAGGTTTATATTTTTTTCCTCTTGTTGAATATGTTTTAATAATTGTGATTCTTCTTTGAGCATTTTTCTTAAAAATATTATATTTATAGGCATATTTCCTATTTTTAATTGATCAATTTTATAATCATTATCCAATTTTGCAATATTTTTAATAATTTTAATATATTCCTCATATTTTCTCTCAAATATATAAGGTTTTTTCAATAAATTATCTGTTTTGTAATCAACCAATATTATTAGTTTATCATTTGTTATTTTTATTAAGTTTTTAATAACATTTTCAATTTCATCATTGTTTACATATTCTAGGTAATTAAAATTTAATACCATAGTATATTTGTTTTCTTCTATCTCACTAAAATTTTCATTTACTAATTTAAAATTTTCATTATTAATATTATTTATAATATTATTACTAATACTCAAGCAATCAATTTTAAATTTATTATCTATAAAAAAATTACCTATTTTACCACTATGACAATTACTATCTAATATATTACAATTAAAATTAATTCCATTTCTATATAAATTATTTATTATTTTTATATAATCATTATCATCCTCTAGTAGCATTTCAATTTTTTCTTCTAAAGTCTTTTCTATATCCGTATCAATTATTTTTTCTTCTAAAGTCTTTTCTATATCTGTATCAATTATTTTTTCTATTCTATCAACTGAATCTGTAACTTTGTTCATATTTGACATCATCGTCATCAACATCTCAATTTTACTATTCAAATCTTTAACTTCTTTTTCTAGTTTCTTTACTTCTTTAACTTCTTCCACTTTCTTTACTTCCTCTACATCCTCCTCTACCTCTTCCACTTTCTTTACTTCCTCTACATCCTCCTCTACCTCTTCCTCTTTCTTTACTTCTTCTACTTCCTCTACCTCTTCCTCTTTCTTTACTTCTTTAAGTTCCTCTTCTACTTCCTCTTTCTTTACTTCTTTAAGTTCCTCTTCTACTTCTTTAACTTCATTAACTTCATTAAGATCAATTGTTTTTTTATTTTTATATAATTCAATTAAATCTTTCTTGAGCATTTTTTTAGTAAATTTAATATTATTTTCATCTAGTAAATCTTGTAGTTCAGACTTATTTTTTTTCTTCAAAACAGATAAAAGAATCATTATATTAAAAAAATTTATCATTTTTTTAAGTAGTTTTAAAAATTTAAGCATTGTTTGCGATAATCTATATTTTTAATAACAGCACGTGTATCAGCACCTCCTCTAACCCAATTAGTTGGAACTATGTGTTTTGGGTCTTGGATATTATTTTTAACACATGGGATTAAAGGAATAAATCTATTTATTGTTATACCTGAAAGAGGATTTATAGATTTTGGAACAAAAGTATCATCTCCAAACTTAAGTCTAGATTCTGTGTCAGCATCCAATGTCACAGTATTACCAGCACCCATGTATGGAACAGTTAAAAATTGACGAGTTTGTAGTAATTTATCTGATTTTTTAATACCAGTTGATACAGAATTATTTTGACAATTCATATATAAACTAAAACAATATTATTTTATTCTTGATTTAATTTCTCTAACATCATCTTCAATATTATTTAATTTTTCATTTATAATTCCAAGATTACTTTTCATTTCATATAGTAATTTATTATATTCATTGTCTTTTTTATCTAATGCATGAACACTTATTCCTAAGTTTTCTAGCATATGAGCGTGTTTACCTGTATGATAAATTAATGTCCCCAGTGATATTGTTGTTCCTACAATAGGTGGTATTATATTCATATATATTATGCTTCTAAAATATTTCTATTGAGATTATTTAATTGATTACTGTAACCAGCGCATTTAATTGTATTTTCTTTACAAGTAGCATCTGTTCCATAGCACCATTTAGCAAATTTAGTTTGATCGTTTACTATCTGTGTATTTGGCATAGTATAATATTGTCGTTGTGAATTATTTTTACTATATAAATCGGATACATCTCTATAAAGATTAGTATTGAAATAATTTTTAATTTCTTTTTGTACTTTTTTATTATCATATGATTTTTCAGCTGGACCAGTGTTTGGATTACTGGTTATGTGATTATAATTCATAAATGGGTTATTTGCTGTAGGCTTCTTTAAGTTTTTATTTTTATTAGGTTTTCTATTTAAATTAATATCAATTGTGGTCATTTTCATTATAGGATTATCCTTTTGAAAATAATAAATTAGACCTGTTATAATTATAGTTATTATTGGAATATATAAATATAAATAGTTAGTAGTAAATAAAGTTAATAGTATTCCAGAATAAATACTTAATCTAACTAATGAATTCATTTTTTCTAATGTAGTCATTTGATTTGAAGGGAAAAATTCTATTAATCTATCTTTTCTATATAATATAGAAATATCATCTAACCAAAATTTATCTTTTATCATATATTTATTATTATTATAATAAATTTTTTTTAAAGAATGTAAAAAAGAATATTAGAAGTTAATTTTTATTTTCAAAAGTATAATCCTTAGAAATACATTTTATTTCCTCCTTTCATAATATATGTTCCACCACGAGAACCATAATGTAATTTATATGCTTTACCACCATACATAATTTTACCACCGTTCAGATTATTTACCTTTCCTATTCCGTTATTATTTACCTTTCCTATTCCGTTATTATTTACCTTTCCTATTCCGTTCAGAGTATTTACCTTTCCTATCCCGTTATTATTTACCTTTCCTATCCCGTTATTATTTACTACTTTATTATTACTACTATTATTACTAATATTATTATTACCCTTTTCAACATATAATCTAATTTCAGGCATCATCTTTTTAATAACTTCTAATAGTTCTTTTGGAACTACTACATCATGTAAAATTCTATTACCCATTTTAGCATGTCTTTCAAAATCTTTTACTTGGCTATGAAATTCTTTTAATGTATTATTACCTTTTTTGTAATTTTGATATAATCCCTCTTTAAATACAAATTCAGATATTCTAATATTAGGAGGAAGGTCATTCAATGTAACTTCTTTCATGTATTTTGGTGGTTGATTACTTGATTTAATAACTACAAAAACAAATGGAAATTCAGATGCATTATTATTAGTCTTCATTATATTAACTACAAAGATAATTTATTTTTTCTTATTATTTTTTTTCTTTTTTCTAATTATTTTTCTTTTATTTACATTCATTTTATTCATAGGCATACCAGACATCCCTCTTGGAATATTAGAATTAGTTTTTGAATTATCTTGCCCAAATAAATTCATCCCACCCATCATCTGAGATGCTTCTGCCATCATTTTACTTTCATTAAAGTCTCCACTACTCATTTTGCTCTGAATTGCTGAAAATGTTTTACTCATTAAACTACCTAAATCTCCTATAGAAGGAGGTTTAGATGGATCAATATCCCCACTCATTCCAATATCATCCATAATTTCTTTTGCCAATGAACCAATTGCTGTACCTTCTAATCCTGTTGGTTGTGTATTTTTATTTTCTTTAAAATTTTTTAAATTATTTAATATTTCGTCTGTTTTCTTAATAATTTTACACATATCTTCAAATTTCTTATGGTCTTTAAATTCAGATTCTATATATTTTTCTAATTCATCATTACAAATTAGAAATATCATCGAGTGTAAATATTTCCAGATTGTATTTTTAATTTCATTATCACACAATTTATCATCCCATATTTCTTTGAATTTAATACCATCTGTTATATAAAAATTATTATTACATAAATTAACAGCATTACCCAACGAAATATCTTCTAAATGTAAAATATTATTTTTAATAAACATTTTATAAAAATCTAAATCTTTATCATATTCATCAATAACATTTTTAGAAAAATGAAATATTTTTGATACTTCATCTAGCATTTGCTTATACACATCATTTAATTTATTTGACATTTGTATTCTAATAATATAATTTTTATTTGTTATTTACGCATTAATTATTATTTATTTCAAAATAATCTTTTATATCCCCATCGATTTGTTTTTTTAAATTTTCAAAAAAATTAATATTATCTGCAATATTATTGTAGCAGCTATTTTTTATAAAGATACTAATAGACCTAAAATCATTGATATAATTTTCATTAGATTCATTTAATATAGATTTTAGTTTTGGAGGTAAATTAATTTCCTGAATATAATCAAATTTATCATTATTATAATAAGAAATTAATTGCGGATTATAAATAAAATCTTTTATAAAAAATTTATTTAAATTTTTTTTATATATATTATATTTGAATAATATAGCAATATATAATATATATAAATCTCTAAAAAATTCTTTTAGAGACCTATTAAAATCATTATTTTTAATATCTAAATATTTTTTTTGGTTGCTAAAAAAAAATGGATTGTATTGGGTTAATATTATAATCATAAAATAAGGAATATTATTGGATAATATTCCTTTATATCTAATATTATAAATCTTATCCGGTAATGTATATATATCATTGAGTATTTTGTTTTGTTCATTTTTATTAATTTTTACTTCATCAGAATTATTATTTTTTAATTTATATTTATTAATAAAGTGATGTAAATTAGAATAGTTAATGAATTGAATATCATAATTCTCTTCTTTTGCTTTTAAAAAGAGAATTATTTCTTCATTTGTATAATTACTACCACCTATTTTAATTGCTTCTTTATTTTGTTTTAAAATATTATTAAAATTTTTTTTATATAAATTATATTTAATATCACTACTATAAAAATAATTATTCATAATATATTAGTTATTTATATTTTTTTATCAATTTAAATGCCTTTAAAAAATAAATTATTTAAATATAATTATAATTATGTAGTTGTATAAATGAATATAGAAGCAAAGGCAATAGTGTATCATGGTAAAATATTAGTAATGGGTGGAATTAATTATGAATATTGGAAAGAACATTTTAAAGATTATATTGATGAAAATAATGAATTTATTAACAATAAAGATAGTGTTACAGAATATAATAAAAAAAATAATACTAAAATGCTACAATATAAAAATTGGCGAGAAAAAGATACTGATGAAGATATATTAAGAGAATTAATAGATGATATTATAGATAATAACTTTAATGTTAATTTAAATACATCTGAATATTTAGATGTTATATAAATATTATTCCTTATTATAAAATAAAACAATGATGCATTATTTTAATTATCTATGTGATAAAGAAATCAAAAAAAAGATATATACAAGAAAACGAATATAAAAATATACAAGCAAAAAAAAGAGTTATTTATTTATGGAGAAATTTTATTATTCAGATGAGAAAAGAAGTCAATCCATTAATACAAACAGAATTATTTACAGATATTAATGTAAAACGTAGAAATAATAGAATACTATATAAAAAAATATTACAATTATCTAAAAATTATAGTAATAAATAATAAAAAAAACATAATACTTTAGTCATTTATTAAAATATATAATTTTTAAGTAGAAATCTTACTAGTCATTTTTGAGCAATCATTCATATTAATTTTTTCAGCACATATTATTAAAACACTAAAATACTCCCAAATTATATTTTTATTATCATTAGATAATTGACCCCATATATTTTTAATATCTAAGATTTTATCCAAGCTCCAATTGGAATTAATATCATTATTTTTTAATCGATCATTATATTTTTTTTTTAAAAAAAAATTAGAATCTCTATTAATAATTTCATTTTTATAAATATACACTTCCGATTTAAATAAATTATAACTTCTTCTAGGATTATATTTAATTAATGTTTCAAATTTAAGCTTAAATACTTGTAAATATTTTTTATCAGGAAATAATCTAATTAAATCATCCACTAGGCCATTTATGTTTATATTAAATATACTAAGTGGTGATATTTTAATATTATTATTATTCATATCCATATAATTTTTAAAAATAAAAATAACTTTATACTCTTTTAACAGTATTTGGAATTGCTATATCATTTTTTCTAGCTTCCATTAATTTCTCATAATTTTTATTAAAGGATTTTTCTTTATTACTCTGAGGTTCATTAAATTTTTTATCACTTGACGACATATTGCTATTTAAAAATTGATATGAGTGATTTATAGGAGCATCATTTCCTAAATAAGAATAATTATCAGAGAATCCTGCCATTTCATTATTAAAAAAAGGTTCTATGGAATCATTTTTTCCCGATGATATAGGTTTATTTGATAATTGATTTGATTGATTTGATAATTGATTTGATTGATTTGATTGATTTGATTGTGGAGCATTTGATGTATTATTTCTTTCAAATTCTTTAAACCATTCAAAAACAGATGAACCAGTTATTGGTTGAGAATTAGGACCTTTTAATAGAGTTGGAACTACTTTAAGATAACTAGGTATTTTCTTAATTTCTTCAATGGATATAAGTTTTATATCTAGTTTAACATTGTGTAATAAATTAAGTATTTCTTTACAATGAGGACACTTGCTGCTATAAAATAACAATGGATAATTCATTTATATTTTACTATAAATATAATAAAAAATAGAATATAAACTAAATAAAATATATAAAATATATAAAAAAATGAATTTATATTATTAATATTAATATATATAATAAATGATTAGCAATATTGAATTAAAAAATTTAAAAGATTATTATAATTATAATTGTAAATATACAGACGATATATTAAAATTTGATATAAATAATAATAAAGATAATGATATAGATATTAGTTTTGTAAATTCAATTCGAAGAATTATAGAAGAAGAAAATGAAGCATATTTTCTTAATAAAGATACATTTAATATTTTACGAAATAATACTATTTATAACAATGACATTGTTATTCATATTATTTCTTCATTACCATATATTAAAAAATTTGGAGATAAATATGACATAAATAATCTTACTATAGAATTAAATATTTTAAATGATAACGAATATCCCATAGAAATTAAATCATCTGATTTAATTTTTAAATATAATGACAAAGTTATAGATAGATTTGTTACATATAATAATATAATATTATTTAATGTTGTTAGACCAGGTGAGGGTATAAATATATCATATTCACTAAAGAAAAGTAATCCTATAAAAGATGGAGCATTCTTAAAGCAATGTTGTAAAAATATTTTTACATATAAAATCAATGAAAAATTACTAGAAGAAATGATAAATAAAGAAGACTTTAAAGATGAAAAAGATCTAATTCATTATAAAATAGAAAATAAACAACTTGCTTATGATAAAAATAAATACAACAAACCAATGATTTATAGTTATGAAATAGAATCTAATGGAATTGTATCAGGCTTAGATTCTTTAAAAGAAGGTGTTTGTAATATAAAATTAAAATTAAACAATATTCTAAAGAATCTAAAATATCCATCTGATGATTATTTTTCTATTAAAGCTAATGAAAATAATCCTAATATTACTAATATATTATTCTATAATGAAACATGTACACTTGGGAATGTAATTTCTCATTATTTATCAAGAAATAGTAAACTACTTAATTCATCAAGTAGTTTTATCCCACATCCATTAGATAATAAACTATATATATATCTTCATTTTAAGGATTCTAAAGATAATAATATAGATAATGCAAAAATAATTATAGAAGATACTATTAAGCAATTATTAAGTTTATATGATAAATTTATTAATTATTTTTAATACTTATCATATTACCAATATATACTCCTAATATGATTATCAAAGGATATTTTAAAATTGAAGTAATAAAACCATAAAATATATAAATAACAATAATACTTATAAAAATATAAATTAATTTTTGTTTATTAAATTTAATATATTCAATCATTATATTAATAATATTATATTAATTTTATTAGTAAACCAGTGGGTAATTTATTTACAAATATTGCAATATTATCAGATGTAGTTTTTGCTTTACTTGTTAAATATTGCTTATGTATATTATATAAGCAATGATACTTTAATTTATTAATATTAATTATTTTTTCTTTCTTAATAAATTTTTTTATATATAATTTATGTAAATCATTTATCAAATGTAATATATTTAATTCTGTATTCTTAAAATATTCATTATATTCTGGGAAATATTTAATAAATTCATTTAATTTATTATTTATTTTTAAATTTAAATACAAATACTTAATATTAAAATTATTTCCTTTTAGTTCTTTTATTTTAATATATTCAGGTGATTTTAATATAAATATATAATTCATATTTTTTATAACATAACCCATGTTATTGAATGTTAATACTTCTAATTCATTATATATTTCATCTAAATTATTAAAATTGTATTTGCTTGGTTTTTTTATTTTAATATCATGATCTATTACTTCTAATGTAATATTATTTCTCGTATGAATATGATATATATCATTTACATATACATTTTCTATAATTCTATTTTCAATATGTTTAATTATAAATGTATATGTATAATTTTTATTTAATAAATCAAAATTAATATATTTTTTAACATCATCAAATAAGATCCCATATGATTTAACATAATTCCATTTAGATTTATAAGCATCGATGCATCTAGCTGTTGCTATTGACCATTTATCACAGTAATAAAATAATCTTATTTGAGTTCCATCTATAGCATCTTCAATTATATAATCTTTAAATTTATTTTTATCTATGTTTAAAATATCTTCTGTTTTATCTAAACCATAACATATTATTTTATTTGTTTTTTTTTCCAATATTATTCCTCGACATTCTTTTATAATTCTTAAGTTTTTAAATTCTGAATCTTTAGAATATTTTAATAAATATAAATTAGGAAAATTTATATCATCTATAATTTCTAACTTATATTTAGTAGTAACTTCTTCTAAATTTGTTTTATTTATTTCTTTTAATAATTCCATATTAATATAATATGATATTAAATTTTTTAAATAGATTTTTTATAAAATATAATTATATATGACAAATTATGTAGAAGAAGTAAACTATTATTTAGAAGGAGGAAAGAAAAATAATAGTAATAGTAATAGTAATAGTAATAATAGTAATAGTAATAGTAATAATAGTAATAGCAATAAAAATATAAATTTTGATATATTTGGTGATATAAAGACAGATGTAAATATTGTATATGAATATGAAAAATTAGATACATCGTATAATTTAAAAACAGATGATACAATATTAGAAAACGAATTAGAAAATATATTCTTAAGAAAATTACCATTTTCTAAGCAAAATAATATAGCATTCCAAAATTTAATATTAGAAAAAGTTAAGACATTTATAAATTTAAAAAATGAAACATTTATTTTATTAAACAAATGCTTTAAGAACGATTATCTAAAAGATAAAACTTTCAAGGGAATATTTAATAATAATATTATACCAATTATTAATAATAAAAAAAAAATATTTAATAAGATATTTGATTCAGATGATAATGATTTAATTAATAAAAAAGGAGTTTATTTTACATCCGAAAGTCAAGAATATGAAAAATTAAATAATATAATATTTGATTACAAAATGAATAATATGTCTTATATAGATTTTGAATTAAAAATTAATAGATTATTAGATCCATATGAAAATATAGATAATTATGGATATAATACATGTCCAGACTATTTATTTACAGCATTAAGAAATGTCAATTTGGATAATATTGATTACTCGATGAATAATGTATTAAATAATTATTGTATATATTTAGAAAATAATTCTAAAGATGCTGCACTAAAACAAAAATGTATTATTCCTGCTAATAAAGCATCAATAGTTGGTTTTGTAGTTATAAATAATCTTTATGGTAATTTAAATAGTTTATATGATGAAAGTATATTTAATTATATAAATTATAATAAAATTGGTAAAATTACTTCATTTACAAAATCAAAACAGGGAGAATTTACATTAGATTCGGATAATATTATCACTGGTCAATCTATTTATATAAATAATTCTAATTTGCCTATTAATGGGATTCATAAAAATATTAAATTAATATCAAAAAATACATTTATATTAAATATTAATACTAAAAATTTAAATGTAAAAGATAACTTTGGAGATGTTTATTCAAATATTCCTTTAAATTTAAATATAGTTAAAGGTAATTTTAATAAATTAAAAGATAATAAATCAAATAAAATAAATACATATTTATTTAATGAAAAATTATTAAATAAAAAAGAATATTTAGAAATTATAGAAAAAGTAATACCTAAACTAGAAGATTTGGTATTAAGTAAAATAGATGATACAAATACAAATACAATATCTAAACTTATAGAAATTAATAATTTTTTAATATCTAATAAAATTGATTTTATACAAGAATCAAACACAAATTATTTAAATAAATTTAATGATAAATATTTAAATTTAATTAATAAAAATACAGATAAAGTATCTCATAATAATAATAATAATAAAGAAGAAATAATTTATTTTTTATCAGATAAATTTATATTATCTGATGAAATAAAAGAAAATTATGGTATTTTTAATAATAGTAATAAAAATTCAAATTACTTAAGAATTAATTGGATTAATAATCAAAAAGATTATGGTGGATTTTTTTATGCATATATCACTAAGTATATATATGACAATTTAGATTTAATAAAAAATAAAAATAAATTTAAAGATATTTTAAAAGAATTTAAAAATAAAATAACTTCAATAAAAACATATTTAGATGAAGAAGAAAAATCAAAGAATTATTTTAATTGTAAAAAATATAAAATTAAAGTGCAATATAAAGATGATTTATATAATTTAGATAATGTAGAAAATGGAGATATTGCATTTGTTAGTAATTTAAATTCATTATTTATGTATAAAGAAGAAGAATGGAATTTTATTAAAAATTATAAAGAAAATAAAAGCTTAAAAGAAATATGTTTAATAGATAAGCATATTAAAGATATAGGTATAAAAGATTTACTTTGTGTATTTGAAAATGAATGTTTTAGTAGAAAATTTTATAGATATAAGAAAAAATATGAAAATTATAATACAATTATAAATAGATTTGAGGAATTATTAAATATATTGGATTCGGATGATTTTAAAAATAAAATATACAATAATTATACTAATGCGAAACATAAAATTAATATATTAAAATTTAAATTAAATATAAGTAATAATTCAGATGTAGATATTAAAAATTATAATTCCAAAGATTTATATAGAGATGTTGATATTTTAAATAAAGTTTTTAAGTTAAATAATAATTTTATAAAAAAATATCTAATTTATAAAATTATAGATATAGATGGTTTAACAATTGATAATTATATTTATTCCAAGAAATATAAGAAACCTATGTTATGCTCACATTGGTATATTATAAAGAAATACGAAAATGCTATAAATTTAAATAATAAAAAAATAATTGCTAGTGATTTACTAAGTAAATATGGTGATTACACAAGGGATGCATCTTCATCTAATATATATTGTAAATATTGTGGAGATATTATAGATATAGTTAATTATGACATAATAGATGGATTCGATTCATATGGTCATATTAAAAGGATAAGAGATGTAATGACAAATAACGAAAAAAATCCCAAAGTATTAATTTCTAAGGAATTAAATGAATTTGAAACTATAGTATTAGATAATATTGATTGCAGTGAAAAAAGTTTTAGAGAATTAATGATTAATAAAGGTATACCTATTGAAAATTTAAAAGTATCATTTGATATATGTAATATTTTAAAATTACTACTAGAAAAAATATCTCTTAAGTTATCGACAAAAAATTTTATTGAAATTATTAAGAAATGTACTATTGAAATAATTTGTATTATTTCATTTAAAATATTTAAAACCTTACAAATATCTCAGTTATTAAAATTAGGGAAAACAGACCAAATAAAAAAACTAGAAGAAACAACATTTTTTAAAGATAAATATTCTGAATATTATAATTTTGAAAAAATTGGAATTATTACTTCAATTTTATTAATTGATATTTTAACTGCTACTCCAGAATATAAATTTGGATTACCTAAAACATCGTGTTCTTTAATTAATTGGAAAGATGGACTTAATTACTTAACTTGTATAATTAAAGAATTAGGAATATTAAATAAAGAAATAATTAAAAGAGATGGAAGTAAGAAAAAAATTATTATAAAAGAAATAGATATATTAAACAAATTTTCTACTATATATAATAATTTAATAAAAAATAAAGAATATCAGGATGTTTTTAGCTTAAAAGAAGAATATAATAATAAAATTAAAATAATTAAAAAAAAAATAGAAATAAATAAAAATTTTAAAATTGATTTTAAGAAAACAAATATCCCCAAGAAATTATCTAGTAATTTTTTAAGTAATTTATTTTCAAGAAAAGAAGACATGAAAGATAATTTTAATAATTATTATTCTAGACAATTATATCTAAATATTGAAATTTTAAGTATAATACAATATATAATATCTAATAGTAAAATAGATTTACCATACTATTTACCAAATGGTGTGTTAACAAACGTTACATGTTGTAGTTCTAAAATAGAAAAAAATAACAATTATTTAAATTATTTTATAAAATTAAATAATAACTTAAAATATTTAAATGACGAAAGTTTATCAAATTATCAATATGATAAATATTTTGTTAGAACTGGTACTTTATCTGTTATGTTTCCAAAAGTCCATAAGTGGTTAAGTATTTATCAAGTAGGTGATATATTAAATGAAGATATTTATAAATTATTAAATAAATATTATGTAAATAAAGGTAATTTTATAGGAATAAAAAGAATTTATGTTGGAGATGATAAATATGATATCGTATCTGGTTTATCTTTACATGATATAGAAAAAGAAGATATTACAAAAAATGAATATGAAAACTTATTAGATAATATTTTTAAATTAAATCTAAAAGATGGAAATATATATAAATTTAAAATAAAAGAAGATTTACCTATAGAAAAAGATTATATAAGTCTAGTTAATTCATTGGGAGAAAAAATAACTTCTATATTAGGAGAAACAAGTGATTTTAAAATAAAATTTAAAAATATTCTTACAAATCTTGGAATGAATTATCAAAATAAAAATATTAAATCTAAAATAGAAATCATTAAATATAATCAATGGGTATATGTAAATAGAATAAATAACTTAAAAAATTATATAAATCATTTCATGAGATATTTAGAAATGATTAAAAAGAAAGTAAGAGTTGCAAATATTCCTAAATATAAATTTGATGACCCAGAGGAACAAAAAAAATTCTTTTTTAATATCAAAGATGAAATTGAATTTGTAGAAGAATTTTATTCATATAATGATTTATTTAATAATTTAAATTTTAGCTTAAGTTCCAACGAAATAAATATTATCAATGGTATCGAAACAAAATATTGTAGAGATTTGACTAGAATTAAAACAAATAGTAAATTAACATTTAAACTAGCTAGTGAATATTTACTTAGTTTTTTATTTAATGATTTAAATAATTGGCTTATAAAAAAAGATTCTATTACATCCAACGATAAAACATTCTCATCAATTAGCATAAACACAATAATTTGTAAATTTATTATGAAAATATTTAATAAAATAGATACTAATTTCAATTTATTAAAAGAGAAAAAATCATATACTTCATACAAAGAAGCTATGCAATTTCAATATGAAAATAGATTTAATCTTAAGTATCAGAAAATGTCTAGTAGTAAAAAAGAATTTAAAAAAGAATTATATTCAGTTAATACAGATGAACAATTAATAGAAAAAGAAGAAGATATTAGAAAATCTCAAATAGATAATAAAGTGATTGATCAAGAACAAACAGAATATGCTAAAGAAATGATACAAACACAAGAAGGACGAGAAGCTACTTCTCAGGAAATAGAAGATTTTAAAGAAAATCTTGAAGATGAAATAGACATTGATAAGGAAATACAAGAAGAATTTGATTCAACACAGGTTAGATCTATAAATATGATAACTGATATAGGAGATGACTATGGTGAAGAAACACAAGACATTGACCCAGCAGGTAGTCTAGATAATGAAACATCATTTCTAGATGAAATGCAACAATTTCAAGAAGGTTTACAAGATGGACCAGCGCCATATGGTCAAACATCAGGTCAGGTTGATGGACCTACTAATTTAGAATTAATCCCAGAAGAAAAATTAAAATCTTGGGGATGGAATTAAATTTATTTTTTTATAAGTAATATTATAATGTCCACCCCTATGTCATTCCAGCAATTATTAAAAGGAAATAATTTAATAACACAACCTTATGAAAAACCTGTTCCTCCTACATTTACTCTTCAAGGGAGTCAGCCATACATAACTACCAATGAATTTATGACAGGTAATTGGCCTCCTTCTGATAATACATGGAACCCTAAAACTCGATTAGGATATATTGGATGGAGTGTCGATATACCACATTTTAATTAATTTTTTTTTTTGTCTTTTAGGAATTTCATCTGTATGTTCTCTATAATATATAACTTCTTTCCAAAATTTTTCAAATAAAGGCAATGATTCTTTCATCCATGTATCACCGCGATTGACTAATTGACATGAATATTTATCCAATTTCCAATATGTAATATTTATAATATCTTTATTTTCTTTTTTTAATCTAGATTTTTCACTTAACAGCCATTTTTTATGCACTTCTTTATTAATATTCAAATGTGAATATATAAATTGTTTTCCTACATTTATACTACAGCCTTTAAATTCAGAACTAGAATCTTTACAAAATTCTAAATATGTATATTCTGAAATTTTACATTGAACAAAATCACATTCATCTAAATCACATACCTCTAATTGTCCTTGCATCTGATCATAATAAGACTCTGGGATTTCATTATCTTTAATTTCTCTAGTACTCGGAACTTTAATTTCTACCATTCTACCATTATCTGTAATACCATCGGGTGAAGCACCTATAAAATTATATTTTGGATGTTGTAGGCAACCAAATTCATTTATTTTCTCTTTATTTTTAAATTCATATATAGCAGTAACAACAGATTCATATTTTTCTCCCCATCGAGTATATTTATTCCCTTCAAATCTTTTACCCACAAAACATTTATTCTTTAAAACTTGATTTCTAGAAGAATATTTATTATGTCCTAAAATAGAACCAAAATCACTTGCAGTTATCATTCCATTTCTCATATCTAACCATTCTTGTGATTTTTGTTCTGGTAATTTTATTTTTTTTAATTCATTTACTATATTTTGTTTTTCTTTTAGAGATTTCATAACTATATAAAAATATATTATAATCTTTAAATAAATTATAAATGCCAACGCAATCATATATAGAGTATTTACTAGAACAGAAAAATAAAAAAGGTGGGACTTATAATGATAATATTAACGATGTAAATATAAATATAGATAAATTAAAAGAGTTTATAAATGAATATAAATTAGCCTTTTCAAATAAATTATATTTAAAAAAAAAAAAAATTCAAAGTAATTTAAATAAAACTCATGAATTACTAATTCAGTTATCCGAAATAAAAGATATGTATCCCGAAATAAGAAAATTAATAAATCAATCTCTATCATTATATAATTCAACATTTAATACAAGTTATTTTAATAATAATAATAACAATAATAATAACAATAATAACAATAATAATAATATAAATGAAATTTCTATTAATAATTCTAACCCAACACAACTATTGACATCATCAACATCAACCCAAACACAAGCCGTAGACCAAGTAGGACCACAAGCAGGCCAACCACAAGCAGAACGAGATCCAGACCAACCACAAGCAGGACAACAAGCAGACCAACCACAAGCAGAACCAGATCTAGGACTACAAACCAAACAACTACAAGCTCTACATAATGCGATAAGAGAAAAACCAGGAGACCAGCAAAAAATAACACAGATACGGAATCAGCTAATGGCATATAAACAGAAACATGACAAGCAAATGCAAGAGGAAGAGAAACGACTGAAAATTCTACTGAAACAGATACAGGCAAAAGCTAAAGAAAAAGCTACAGCAAACGCTACAGCAAACGCTACAGCAAAAAATACAGCTAACGAACTACAAAGGATAAAGAATGAGATAAACATAATAACAATTCAACTGGAACAACTACTGCAATCTGGAGGACCACCACTAGGAGGACTACCACTAGGAGGACTACCACCACCACCAAGAAGTATTAAGGAGACTGATGCGGTGGCGTTAGCGCATTTGGAATCAACAGGAAGTATTAAGGAGACTGATGCAGTGGCGTTAGCGCATTTGGAATCAACAGGAAGTATTAAGGAGACTGGTGCGGTGGCGTTAGCGCATTTGGAATCAACAGGAAGTATTAATGATACATAAGTGGTTAACTAATCAAAATACTTAGTGGTTTAAAAAATAAATTAATTATATAATAAATTATAATAATGAATAATTTATATGACGTTTTGGGTATTGATAAAAAATCTAGCTTGGTTGATATAAAAAAAGCATATCATAAATTAGCTATTAAGTATCACCCAGATAAATGCGATGATGGTAAAGGAAAATTTCAAGAAATAACAGATGCATATTCTATTCTATCGGATAATTCTAAAAGACAAATGTATGATATGACAGGTATATCCGAATCTATTAATATTAATCCTGAAGAAATATTTAGTCAATTATTTAGCGAATTTAAACCAGATATTGTTGGTAATTTTTCAGAAAGTTTTTTACAAGGGATAGGTGAAATAAATATTAAAACGGTACCAATTAATAAAAATGTATCATATATTTTTAAAAATACAATGCCTAAAATAATAGATTCTTTTTCAAATATAATAACTGGTAAATCTATGGCAGAGAATTTGGATAATAATATTGTTAAAGATATTATAAAAAAGGAAGTATCTAATATTAATAAGACAAATACTATAAAAAAAATTATTAATGTAAAATTAAAAGATTTATATAGTGGTAAATTAAAAAAATTTAAAATTAATTATAATAATAATACAGAAGTTATTAAAACTAAATTAATTTTAAATAAATCATTGACTTTTAAAATTAATAAACCAAATAACAGAAATGATATAATAATAACCATGAATTGTAAAGATGATACTTATTTAATAGAGAATTATAATTTAATATTACATAAAACTATTACCATCAAGGACATTTATTTAGGTTTTAATGATAAAATAATTAAACCAGATAACGAAGAAGAAGAATTTAATATTTTACCAGGAGAATTATTTAAAAATCAAATTAAAATAATAAAAAATATTGGTCTATTAAATGAAAATAATAAAAGAGGAAATATTATTATTAAATATAATATAAAATTTATTAATTTAAAAAAAAATATTAAAATAGAAGATGTATTTATATAATGGATACAACTAAATGTAATTGTTGTGATATAAAATATAATATTAATAGTATTAATGATTTAAACAACTCATATTTAAATAACTGTATTCCTATAATTATTGAAAAAGAATGTGGTTTTAACTTTATAACATATCAGCACGAATTATCAACTACATTAGATTTATATCGATATGTAGAACAATCTTATATACATATTAATAAAGAAAAAGTCTTGTATCTTGATAAAGATAAAAATAAAATTTTATTTAGAAATGATAATATTTTATTTAAAAAAATATTATCTGATAATAAAATGTTATCTGTTACAGATTTACCACACAGAACTATATATAAATTATATTTATCATTTATCTAAGCATTGTATATCATAACAACAACAGGAAGCATTTGGTCCTTTACAATTATAACAATATCCTCCATTTATGCATCTTTCTCCTCTACATCCCTTTAATCTACTATTTCTTTTAAAAAAATTCTTAGTATTTGAAATAGATTTAATAATTTTATTAAGTTGTCCAGTTTTATTTTTTTGAATTGGTACTTCTATAAAATTAAAGAAAAAATATGTTATTATTATTATAGAAATTATCATAATAAAAATTAAATAGATTATAAATATTAGATTATTCATATAGTATATATAAAGTTTTTATATAATAATCAGATATATGGATATTGAAAAAGAATTTTTTTCGAAAGAAAATTTTATTGTTTTAAAAGAAATATTAAATAAAATTTCAGATGAAGATTTTAATAGTCGAGATAATAAAAATAAACTATTTGAAACTATGCGAACAAAATATAAATCTACTCCCATTACAAGTAATAATATAAATACTCATTTTCATAATATAAATAAAGAAGTAATAAATTCACTAAAGAATAATAATTTACCTGAACCCCAACTTGAGAATTTTACTTCATCTATTCCTATAAATAATAATAATATACCAGTTGGAGTAAATTCTATTTCAATGGATAATTCGTATAATATTAATAATACAGAATTAGCAAAACCAGGTATAACTGATGAACAAAATAATCCCAATGAAATGTTTGATAATTTAAAAAAAAATAGAATGTATTCTAAAGTATCTAATATAATTAAAGAAAAAGAAGAAGAAGAAGAAGAAGAAGAAGAAGAAATTAAAAAAGAAGAATTATTATCAAATAATTTTGATAATAATGATTTAGATAATTTAATAGAGACAGGTAAAAAAATGGATAATCAAAATTATTATAATTTTGATAGTAAAAGTAAAAATGAAATTAATGTTATAGAAGATATTAGTAAATATAGAGTTAATGATACAAATAATTATGCTTTTTATCCAGATATAAAACCGCCGCGAAATAATCAAGTGGAAAAAAATATTATAGTAGTAATTAATTCAAAAGATAGAGATTTGTCTATTTATCCAAATAGTAATAATTTCCAAGTTAAGTTTTCGCCAAATGGCGATACCATTGAAATACCCACTACTTTAAATCCTGATGGTAGTATTAAAAGAGAGCCTGCAACATTATATAAAGGATACCAAGGTGCTGTTATACAACAAGGATTAAAAAATATTAAACATATTAGATTATTAAATGTCACTGTCCCATTTAGTCCTGTTTATTATAATGGTAACTATCCCGATCAATTTAATGGACAAACAGATGTGATTAAAACTCCAAACCCAGGAGAAGGGGATGCATGGAACAAAAATTTAAATCATATGGGGACTGGATATTTACCTTTATGGCAGTTGAAAAATGAATCTCATATTGGTATACCAATCGATGTGTTAAATGAGCCTTATTTACTAGTGGATATAGATGAGATAGATACACAGCAATATTTTAGATCAACTAATATAGAAAATGAGAAAGCCTTTGCTCGTGTTATTAGTGATAAATTAATTGGTGCATATAGAACTTCATCATTTGCTGTTTTTAGTACATATTCTCCATCAGAACGAATGACATATGAACCTACACTACTAAGTCATATAGATAAAATGACTTTACATCTTAAAACACAATGTAATGAGCATTTATATGTGGGACAAGATAAAATTTATGTAAAGAAACTTAGTGATGGGGGTGAAACTGAAAATGAAAAAATTACTAATTCCTGTTTAAATATATCTGAACCTGAACCTGGAATTATTATTAAAATAGAACACACACATCCTGACTATAGGCAAGAAAAATGTATAGGTGACACTATTACTGGACATGGATTAAGACCGGGTGATATAATATATTTTTACTCAACAAAACCTTGTAAAAGTGAATTTGCTTCTAATCTAAATAGTAGCTTAACAAAGATACTAATAAATAATAAAAAATTATATGTTTTTTATGAAAGCCGTCCCACAAAAAATGGTAAAAGTATTCCAAGTAAGCCTAATAATTGTTATGATGAAAAATATTATAGTTTAAAAATGAATAATTATATGGAAATAGGAGATTATATAAGTTATAATGGCTATTTATATTATGCAAATGCGTTTGGAAGTACAATAGATAAAGGTTTTTATGTAGAGTTAATAAACCATCCGATTACGAACATAGATGAATATACATCTGCAAATATTGGAATAGTTAGGAAAAATAAAAGAGGTTTTAGTGATAATAATCCATGTTCATTGATATATAAAGGAGGTCATATTGTAACATATATTAAAAATCAGCATGAATTTATTATAGATATACCGGGAGGTAATTTAAATAATATTTATAAAAATTTAGATAAAAATACATTATTTTTTATAAAGAAGCATTTACAAATTAGTTATATGTTTGAATTTACTATCGTAGAAAAAGAATACTCGCAATTAACATCTGATATATTGTAAAATTATTTTATTTATTAATAAATAAATTTTTATATAATTTAAATTCATTTTTTTCTATCTTAAAATTATATGACACAAACATCAATCACTCTATCTTATTTTATATCTTTAACAATAACACTAATATCAGTATATTGTTTACATATATTAGCTCCCAATATGATAAATATAATTAAATTTTTTTTAATCCCTATCACTATTACACTTGTAACTATGTTTTTATTAAATAAATTAATACCTACAATAGATTCAAGTGGCAATAATATATCTGATTATATAGAATATAAATTATCCAAAGGGGTTGATAATACAATATATTATCAATTATTCCCTCCATTATTAATAGTATTAATTATTTTTTTTGTGTTGGCATATTTAGGTATATTTAATTAAAATAAAAATAAAATATCTTATTTATTTATATGAATAATTGTAGTCAAGTAGCACATAATATTTTAATGAATGAACATATTTGGTATAGATACAGATTTATTATTGCTATAATTATAGGATTTTTTATTGGTATAATGTTTCATAGTCCAAGTGTGTTAGGTAGTTCTTGTATTGTATCGATGTTATCTTCTATAGTTGTATACTATGGCATTGAATATTATGCTAAACAATCTATTGATAATAATGATATAAAAGATTTATTAGAAAAATGTCAATCGATGTCAAGTGTTAATATTACATCAAAATTAAACGCTGTAAATTCTGTATTAAGAAAAGATACACAAAGAATAATGGAAAATTTTAGTGGGATTGCATTAGAAAAGGCATCTCATGAAAAAAATTGCAATCAATCTAATTATGATTTTGTTAATAATGAAATTATTAATAAAAATAAAATAACAAATACATGTAGTTCATCAATGTTAAATGAAAATAATGCATATGCGCCATCGACAACTAGCAATGAAGTTATGTATGAAGGGTTTAGGAATCCATATGCTAATATTAACTCTAATTATGAAGTATTAAATAATGACCCAGTACCATCCCCACCTGCACAAGTAAGTCCAAGTGCATGCTTATCATGTGGAATTGATAAATGTTCACCTGTTTGCTCAGGAGCAGATGAAAATCCGTGTAATTTACAATTATCTACACCGGGCCCCCAATGGCAAGTGCAAAGTGCACAAGCAGTTCAAAATAGATTAAATAATGGTAAATTTGTTCCTAATAGATGTCCATTATAAATTCATAACATTATCTTTTTAATTACTATATGCTTAAAATTCTTGTATTATTATTAATAATAATAATAATAATAATAATTTATTATGTTATGAATAGAAAAGAAAATTTTGGATTATATCCAGTTCATGGAGATTTCTGTGAAAAAAGAGGCTTAGCTAAATCTTATATACCTCAGGGGTGTAATTTACCAAATGGATATACTAATAATAAAGCAAATTGTAGATGTGTTGACCCAGCTACTGGCTTATGTGCTCTTTGTTATCCTTCTTCAAGGAAAACATTTGTTATGTTTGCTGATGATAAAAATAAATATAGGAAAAAATTTTAAATAATAATTTTAATAATTAATCTAACCAGAACAACTCTCACATACTAAATATTTACTTTTCTCAAGAGATATTGAATCTAAAGTAAATTTTTGTGTTTGTGTCTTAGGTTGATTTCTTATATAATAACTTCCTGTTTTTAATCCTCTTTTCCATCCATAAAATAAAGCTTTGGATATTGTTTCAATTGTAGGTTCTATGAAAAATAAATTTAAACTTTGAGTTTGACAAACGAAAGGTCCTCTGTCAGCTGACATATCTACCAAAACCTTTTGTTTTAATTCCCATGCTGTTTTATATTTATTTTTAATTTCATTTGGCAATTTTAATCTTTGAATACTTCCATTATCATTAATAATTAAATCTTTTATTTCAGAGTTCCATAGATTTAATTCTTTTAAATCATAAATTAAATGCTTGTTAATAATTGTAAAATCTCCTGCTAATGTTCTTCTAATATAAATATTATTAGTATATGGTTCAAAACATTCATTATTACCTAATATTTGTGAAGTAGATGCGGTTGGCATTAATGCAACCAATAAACTATTTCGAACACCATGCTTAATAATTTCACTTCTCAAAGTATTCCAATCATATCTATCACTTGGTTTAGTTTTCCATAAATCAAATTGAAATAATCCCTCACTTAATGGAGAACCTTTAAAACTTTCATATGGACCTTTTTCTTTAGATAGATTACAAGATTCATTCATAGATGCCCAATATATAGTCTCAAATATTTGTATATTTAACTTCTTAGCAGAATCACTGTCAAATGAATATCCTAATTTAAAAAAACAATCTGCTAAACCTTGTACACCCAAACCCAATGGTCTATGTTTTTTATTAGATAATTCAGTTTCGGGAACGGGATAATAATTAATATCAATAACTCTATTTAAATTATTAACAAGTACTCTACATGATTCTTCTAACTTATCAAAATCGAATTCTAATTTAAGATATTTCTTGAATTCATTATATCCACCAATAGGTACTTTACTACCCGTTTCAAAAACTTCTTCTATATCATATTTTTCTAAAATAATAATAGGCATTGAATTTATTAAAACATTATAATCTTCCTCTAGACTTTCATAAAATAAAATTCTTTCATTCTTATTATCTAATTTATATTCTATATAATTTAAATTATTTCTTTTTAATAAAATTTTTAACTTATTACAATTAACACAACCTGATTTACTATAAATATGAATTTTTTCATTAATATTATTTTTTATACACGAAGGCAAAGATATTGATGCTAATGTACAACACGCATATTCTTTACTATCCGAATATTCAACTATCTCAGCACATAAATTAGAATTTTTAATTGTTCCTAAATTTTTTTGATTAGATTTTATATTAATATGATCTTTATATAAAATATAAGGAGTACCTGTTTCAATTTGTGATATTACCAAATTATTCCATAGTAATCTGGCTTTAATTTGTTTATTATATAATTTGTTTTTTTCATATTCTAAGTATTTCTCTTCATAATCTTTACCATATAAATTATTTAATTCTTCACATCGGTCGGGACTAAATAATGACCAGATTTCTTCATTTTTAACTCTTTCCATAAATAAATCAGGTATCATTAATGCTAAAAATAAATCTCTAGTTCTCATTTCTTCATCCCCATGATTCTTTTTTAAATTTAAAAAATCTAATATATCAGGATGATGTGGTTGTAAATATACAGCGATCGAACCATTCCGCTTACCTCCTTGATTAACTGCTCTTGCTGTTGAATTAAATACTTTTAAAAAAGGGACAATACCATTCGATTTACCATTTGTTCCTCTAATATGAGAAGCATGTTCTCTGATATCACTAACATTTATTCCCAATCCACCTGCATTTTTTGATATTTTAGCACTATCGCTAATTACTTTAAAAATAGATTCAATAGAATCATCACATCCCAATAGGAAACAACTTAATAATTGAGGTCTATTTGTTCCACAATTAAATAAAGTAGGTGTAGCATGAATAAAATATTTTCTAGACATGTAATAATATGATTTAAATGCTTTGGGTAAATCATCTAAATATAAAGACAAACAAACCCGCATTATCATATCTTGTATTCTTTCAACAACAATATCATTTATTTTAAATAAATATGATTTTTCTAAAGTTTTAAATGAAAAATAATCAAAATTATAGTCTAATTGATAATCGATTTCATTGTTTATCTTATCTTTATTATTTATAACAACATTAAACAAATCCTTAGATATTAAAGATGAGTGTTTCCCATTTATATCTTTAAAATTATAAAGTAAATTTATTTTATCACTAAATAAATTTAATGTATTTTTATGATTATTTGAAATTATAATTCTATCTGCTAGAATACCATAATCTAAATGTTGTGTTATTAATGAAGCACATATTCTAGCACTATGTTCATCTAAGTCTTTAGTATTTATATTATTATGTATTTCTTCTATAACTTTTTTAGATATTGTTATGTGATCGACATCTAAATTATAACATAAACTGAATATTCTTTTTGTTATTTTATCAAATGATATTATTTCTTTTTTACCAGACCTTTTTATTACTTCCATTATTTATTAATATAATAATTATTATTTTATATGATTACTCAAATGTTACATCATTAAATTCTATTTTCTTTAATTCTTCTTTATTATTTGCAATTTTAATCTCACCGTTAAATGAATTATCATTTACATCATTTAAATTATCGAATATTTTATTTATTTCTTCTTCTAGTGTTTCTTCATCAAAATTCTCATCTTCGTCTTTGTTTTCATCGGATATACCTTCCATAAATTTTTCTTCATCTAACATAATATCAAAAAAATTAGTACCAATTGGTGCTTTTTGACCAATCATAATATTAGAAGATACTCCTTTCATATTATCAGATTCGGAAAATACAGATGCTTTTACTAAAACATCTACAACTTCTTCGAAAGATGCTTTCGCAAATGGACTATATTCAGCTGATTTATTTATACCATATCTAGCTATCTGCATAAATTGACCACTATAGCAAATTAAATCTGATAATAAAGAATGATGTCTATATACTATTTCGTTATCTAATAAAGTATTAAATTCTTGTACTAAGAACTCTCTGGCAGCTTCAATTCCAAATAATTCAAGTATTTCATTTATATCATTAGAAATCGTTTTATATGAATCTACCATTGGATTCAAAAATATATCTTTTAAATTTGTACCTTCTGTTATTAATATTCTTTCATCTTTAAAAGAATAAGAACCATCTAAATTATATACAATATTTTTAACTGGATTTATTATTGATGACCTGATACCTTCAATTCCATGTATATTAATATTAACAATATTTTTTTCTAATTTATTAATATATTCCAATGTAGATACACCCTCTTGGTTTTGAATACTTAACTGCATAATTAAATTATAAGAATTATCATCACTTACTATACAGCTAATATTATCATTAATTAGTACTTCATTAATTATAAAAGATATATCTATCATTGTAAGATTTTTACTAATTAATTTTTCTTTATCAAATTCTATATTTAATAACCATTTAGATTTTTTATCACAATCATTTGTTTTTATTAAATTATTAAATTCATTATGTATCTTAGTAAACTGATATTTTTCATTTAGTAATTCTTTATTTTCATCACTTCCGTAAAGAATACTAGTAGATTTTACTATATCCTCCATTTTTGTATATATAATTTTAGACATAGCATATTGTGCCATTTCCATAGTAGAACTATATTCATTTTTTAAATACACAATCATCTGAGGAGCTTTTACTGTCTTTGATACATTTATAATTTCTGAAAATCTAACAACTGTGCTTGTTATAGCATGTCCTGTTCCTGCTGTGTGAAAAGTATTTAATGTAGATTGCTGAAGTGTTTCATAATACGACTGGGCTACTAGAATTCCAACTTCTTCTCCTGGTTGAACGAAGGAATTTAATATTTTATCTTTTAATTTTTCTAATAAATAATCATATGTGTGTCTTGTAAATCTCCATTCAGTTATACATTTTTTAGTAGATAATAATGATTTAATCAACACCTTTAGTAGAATCATAGCATCCTTCTCTTTAATGTAATACATAAATGAACTAATTAATTTATCATTACTTTCTAATATATATTTTGGATTTAAATCGGACAATTGAGAATTTGTAATTTTAAATCCAAATCTTATATTATGTATTAATCTAAATAAGTTTACAGGAGATAAAAAATCATTATCCATTGTTACAATATTGCAGAAGTATTTCTCTCTTAAATTATCTCTATACTCTAATAAGTCAGAATATTCTTCTTCTACCATATTTTGTATACTTTTATCTTTTAAAATTTCTTTAGTAGTTTGATCATCCAAAGATAAATAAATATCATCTTTTTTATCATTTAAATCATAATAATATGTTTCTTTTAATTCATTATTATCTAATTTTATTAATTCTAATTTTTGTTTTTCTATCATTATAGGATCCATATTATCATCCCCATATTGAAATTGTATTATATGATTCATAGAATTTCTAACTGTTAAATCATACATAACTTTTATATCTTCTGTCGCTTTTATCAATCTTCTAGATACATAACCTACTCCCGCTGTTTTAACTGCCGTATCAATAACACCCATTCTCCCACCCATCGCATGAAAGAATGTCTCTTGTGGTGATAATCCCTCCAAAAATGAATTTTTACAAAAACCACATGCTGATGCAGAATAATCATATTTAAAATAATGAGGCAATGTTCTATCTGTCCATTTAAACTCAACTCTGTGACCCGATATATCTTGTTGTCCAACAATTCCAGATATCTGACGCATATTTAATGTAGAACCCTTTGAACCAGATACTACCAGTCTATTAATATTGTTCATTGGATCTAAATCACTTGACACAACCTTTGTACAATAGTCTTCTATTCCTCTTAATGATTGTCGAATATCAGTTTCAATTTTAATTTTTAAGTATTTCTTATCTAAATTTGGATGATATATCCCCTTTGAAACTTGTAATAGTATTTTATTTACCTTATCTATTCCAATTATTTTATTTTCATCCATATCTGATATTTTTTTATTATTTGGTAATATATCACCTACAGAAAAAGATAATGAAAAGTTCTCAAACCATCTAGTAATTATCCTCTGTATATCATCTAAAAACACTTGACATCTTTTACTATCATATGTATTATAAATTAATTGAATTAACCCTCCTGATGTAGATCCTAATATTTTCTTATCCAACGCACCATCTTTCAATATTCCATCCTCTATAAAGAAAAAGTTATCGGATGAATTCTTCGTTTTTAAACTAATACTTGGTAATATCATTGATATTATATCTTTACTAGTCCAATGTTCAATATCATTTTCAACACTAGAAGGTTTCCCTAATATAAATTTATCATTATAAGCAAAAAGATTCATAACTTCTTCTTTTTTAAATTTTAAATCAAACATTGTAAATGAAAATGATCCTACCAGTGTATCTTGGACTATTTTTATAACAGGTTTACATTTACCTGGTGTAATTATATTTTTAGGAACTAATGCTATTTTTTCTAATTCAATTTTACTAGTATAACTTTGTGGAACATGCATATTCATTTCATCTCCATCAAAATCTGCGTTATAAGGAGTTGTAACTGTAACATTTAATCTAAATGTTTTCATTGGTAAAATTCTAACTTTATGAGCCATCATACTCATTCTATGTAAAGTAGGTTGTCTATTAAATAATGCAATATCACCATCAACTAAGTGTCTATATAAAACATCACCTATTTCTAGTGTAATTGATGCTGGATCCCTATATTTTAAAGAATATTCTGCATAACCTTCTGAACCATCGTTTTTAATTTCTTTTTTCTTAATTCTTTTAACACCTGGATATTTATTAGGGCCATTTAATAATAGTTTTTTCATTTTATTAATATTAAATTTAGTAACCATTTCAGGGAATGTTAAATTCATAGCAACCGATAAAGGAATTCCAAATTCATCGATATTAATATTGGGATCTACCGAAATCACTGTTCGAGCAGAATAATCTACTCGCTTACCCATTAGATTATGTCTAATTCTACCTTCTTTTTGCTTTAATCTTTGAACCAAACCTTTCATTTTCCTCTGCGATCTTTGTTGTAATGGACCAATACCTGAAATTTCATTATTTATTAAACATGTTGTATATAATTGAAGTAATCCATGATGAGTATCTATTATTTTTTTTTCACAATTTTCATCTATTTTTTGCTTTAGAAAATTATTAGCTTTTACCAATCCAGCTAGTATATGTGTCAAATCATCTTCTGATTTAAGATCATTATTAGTAATTGCTGGTGGCCTTACCGACGGAGGTGGCATTGGTAAAACTGTTAATATCATCCACTCTGGTCTTGAAAATGTAGGATCAAATCCTAAAAAACTTGAATTTACATTATTTATTCTTTTTAATATTGTATAACATTGCAATGGACTAATTCTAACTTTTGTAAATTTATTTCCTTCGCTATTCTTAATAACCTCTTGGTTCATATCAGCATAAATTGCTAAAACATCATCATTTGATGGTAATTTACCACCTTGAAATTTTTCATATTTATTAGGCTGTAGTGCATAACAAGGAGAATTATATTGGCATTTTTTTATTTTTTGAGACTCATTATATATAATTTCAAATCTTTGTTTATTTGATTTTCCTTTTAATTTTCTTTGTATTTTTTCATCACTTTTATTTACTAGTATATTAGAACATCTAATACATACACACTTCATTGTTTTTTTTACAAAATCAATATAATTTATATTATAAACAGGTTCTGCTAATTCTATTCTGCCAAAATGTCCAGGACATAAATCATTAGAACAATAACATGTTGCACAAATTCCATTTTTATCAACTGTTCCCATTCTTAAATCAAATAAACCATTTGGCTTGGGTTCATCACCCTCGTAGGTGTCTGGATACAAAATCTCACATACACTACCTTTTCTAATTTCATCTGGATTCATTAAGCATAATTGTAATTTTTCTATTTTACTAAAATTTCCTTTTTCTAATTCATCTGTTAAGTTTAAAAATGACATTACTTTATATATATTTATATATATCTTTATATAAAAAATTAATTCATTTTTTTATATAATCTAATTATAAAATGGAATCATGTGTTCAAACAAGATCAATGAAAAGGAAAAATATGGAAAACTTAAAAAAAGATAAAAAAGATGATAGTGATGATGATAATTTAGAAAATATAGATGATTTAATAAATATCTTAAAAACAATTAAGAAAGTTAAAACAAAATTAGATAAAAATATAATTGATAAAGATTATACTAATATCTCAGATAATAGTTCATCAGGTGAAGAATCAGATTCCAGTGAATCATTAGAACTAACAGATGAAAGTGAATCTGAAGATATAAAAGAAGATAAAAAAGAAGATAAAAATAATGAATTTAAAATATTAGAAAAAAAATTATTTGATATCAATAAAGAAACTTTATGCTTTAAGCATAAAATCTTAAAAAGTAATTTTAATGATGAAATTAAGAGAATTATAATCGAAAATATTAATTCTTTTAATAAAATGTCAAAAACGTCAAGCGATTATAATAAATTAAAAAGTTGGATTGATACTATAGAAAAAATCCCATTTAATAAATATGTATCATATTCAGTAACACCTAAATCATCTATTAATAACATAACTAAATTCTTATTAAATTTACAACAAAATTTAAATAATTGTATTTATGGACAAGAAGATGCTAAAGATTCTATATTACAAATAATAACACAAAATATAACAAATCCTACAAGTAATGGTTCTGTTATAGCATTAAAAGGACCTCCTGGGGTAGGTAAAACATCATTAATAAAAAATGGACTTTCAAAAGCATTAAACACACCTTTTTCATTTGTTTCCTTAAGTGGTGTTAATGATGTTTCTTATTTTGATGGCTTCTCTTATACATACGAGGGTTCAAGACATGGTAAAATGGCAGATATTTTAATTAAAGCAAATTGTATGAATCCTATAATTTTTTTTGATGAGTTGGATAAAATTAGTTTTACTGAAAAAGGACAGGAAATTAGTAATTTATTAATACATTTAACTGATTTTAGTCAAAACAATTCATTTGAGGATAAATACTTAGGACCAATTTCTTTAGATTTTTCAAGAGTAATTTTTGTATTTTCATTAAATAATGAAAATTTAATTAATCCTGTATTAAAAGATAGATTACAAATAGTTAATTTAAAAGGATTTAATAATAATGATAAAATTAAGATTGCATTAGAATATTTAATTCCCTCTATAATTAAAAATATTGGAATTAAAGATAAAATTATTATTAATAAAGAATGTATTCTTCATATTATAGAAAAATATTCAAATAAAGAAGAAGGAGTTAGAAATTTGAAAAGATCTTTAGAAATATTATTAAGAAGAATTAATATTTTAAAATATAGTAAAGGTTTGAATTTAAAATATCAAATTACAAATATTAAATTTCCATTTAATTTAACACTTAAACACATTGATATTTTATTAAAAGAAAATAAAATAAATATAAATACTTCAGTGCATATGATGTATTTATAATATATATAATATATATAACATGAAAAAAAATATTATAAATCCTTTTTTTATAATATTAATAATTTTAATATTATTAATATTTTTTCATTTATATTTAAATAAAGAAATATTTAAAAATAATGACAATAGCATAAAGAATGCGACCAATAATTGGATAAATGCAGTAACTATAAATAATAATCCTAAAGAAGTCGCTTCATTATTTTGTGAAGATGGTGTTCTTATTGGAACAGTTTCACAGATTAAAAGAAAAGGGGTTAATATTGAGAGATATTTTGATTATTTTGCTAAATTACCTAATATACAAGTAGTTAGTAGAAAATATAAAATTAGTAAAATAGATAATACAATATATGTAAATAATGCTTTAATAATATGGAAATGGGATGGATTAGATGAACCAGTTACAGCAAGAATGACATTTATTTTCAGAATAGAAAATGGAAACCCATGTATATTCTTACTTAATTCATCGGTATTACCAGATGTTAATGATGATTTATTAAGAATTAGTGGAAGAAAATAAATTAATTTTAACAAATATATGATTATATAGATGGATAAGTAGGATAATTTTTATTACCACCTCTTGTTTCTCCTATAAAATGTCTTTGTTCTGGTGTAGTACAAACACAACCCATATCGGTAGTATATGTGCTAGGACAACAAGCCATTGATACTTGATTTTTATTAAAATAAAACATACTGTTATTTACAGGTACTACAAATTTACTTTCACTTGCTAAGGGTAATTGATGTCCTTGTGGTGTAAACATTTTATTACTATTTAAACTAGAATTATTGGGTTGGTGTCTCCAAATACTTTTACCCCCAGGGTCTAATATTTTATTAGAATATGATATATTTACTCCATTACCTATATTATAATTTAATGATGAACCAATGTTGCTCATTTATATAATAGTGAGAGAAATTATTATTTAATATAAATTACTTTACAACCACCACACATGAATAATTGTTTTAAATTTATAATTGTTTTAAATTAATTGTTAAATATAATTTTGAGAATCTCATTTCGAGATAAACCTTTAAATATTTCATATGAAACATCTATTGTTTTAGTATGTATCCATTTATTCTTAAGATACTTAACCCATATTCTTGGACTTAAATGCACCTTATATATTATTAATCTAATAATATCATAAGATATGATATTATTATATAGACATAATTTGACTAGATATAAAGAAATATATGATAATCTTAATTTTGTATAATATAAATCTTTAACACTAAGTTTATTTTTATTTAATGAACTCATTGAGTCATTACAAATACTCGCTATACTAATATTTGCATCACATATATCTAATAGAAATCTTTCATTTTTGATATGATCTATAGTTTTATCCGATAACACGTGAAAAGGTTTTAGTTTTTTATAATAGTTATTCTTAATATAAATAAATAATATCTTATGTATCGTATTTGAAGGAATTACCAAATATTTAGAATCACATATTGGTTGAAATTTAATTGTTATGGTATAAGGAACTATGTATATAATTCCATACACTGATTTAAAACTATAACACTGATGATATTCGTCATATTTATTTATATGCGATACATTCTTAACACTTTTTATTATATTATCATTAAATGACTCAGTTATAGAATATAAAACATCTAAACTATTTTTAATAATAAATTTTATTTCATAACAAATATTAGTAAAATTAATATCTAATTTAAATTTAAATCTATATTCTTTATTAAATGAATATATGTGATAACCATCTCTAATAAATTCAATATACTTATTACTATTTATGATATTCTTCCTGGTCATAATTGACCTCCAAATAGATTGACATTTTATTATATCTACTATATTTCTATTATAAAACACATAATTCTCTTTATTTAGGTATTTATTATTACTTAAATTAGTTAGCTTCCTCCTAATACATTTTTGCATAGAAATAATAGTACTCGACGCATCACATATATATGAGGGTTTAAACTTTAATTTCTTATTACCATATTCTGACTTAATTTTTTTTAATGTATAAGCGACCAAGTAATCTTTATATTTAAATTCCGTAACTTTATCATATTTAAATAATATATTCGATGATTTTATATTAGTATAATTATACTTGCCATATATTGCTTTTTTATATTCATAATACTTCCCCCTTGCACTTTTATAATAATATGCGTTTGTTACTTTATATTTAACCATTAAGCATATTTTTTTACTAGAGAATATTCTCAAAATCCCATAATAAACTGGTTTAATGCTTAGATGATGTTTTATAAATCCTTTTAGTTCATTTTTATTTAAATAACTATATCCTGTTATATGATTATCCTTACACATCTGTTTTAATTCATCAACATTTAAATTGTTTATGTTATTCATATTATTTCATTATATATATATAATTACTTATATAAATCATTTTTTATATAAAAGTAATTATAATTTTAATAGTAGATGGAATTTAAAGTTGCTCAAGGTTCACAAGAATGGTTAAATAAAAGATATAATTTAATAACTGCTACCAATGTTTCTTCTTTACTGGGTTTAAATGGTTATAATACATATATAGAACTATTAAAGCAGAAAGTGTTACCAGTGGAGGAACATACATTAAAAACTAATTTATTTAAAATATGGGGGACAAAATTTGAAGAATATGCTAGAAGGATATATGAATTAAACCATGATAATGTTAGAGTTCCTGGTTTATTTATTCATAAAGAATACGATTGGTTAGGTGCTACCCCTGATGGTATTATAAAAGATAGTCTATTAGAGATAAAATGCCCAATATATAAGATTTCGGATGAGTGTCCTCCTAGTTATTACGCTCAAATACAAATACAATTAGAAGTAACTGATTTAGAAGTATGTAAGTTATTTCAGTGTTTATTTAAATTTTATTATAATAGTGAGGAGTATGAAATAAATGATAATAAAATTAAAGGTGAAATTTATTTGGATAGTGAGATACATTATTGGTATTTAGATGATTTTTTAGAATTAGAAGTTAAAAGAGATAGAGAATGGTTCAAAGACAATTTCTTAAAAATTCAAGAATTTAAAGAAACTATTGATGAATATAGAGTAAAAGGTTATGATAAATTAATATCTATTATAAATAAAAATAACTTTATAAAAAAACACAATAAAAGAAGTAAGCAAAATATAAATTTAATATATATTCATGAGATAAATGATTTTTATAATTATACTAAAAAATCAGTTGATCCATTGGTAGATTATTTAAATTATTACGGGAGTGATAAATATATAGAAGAAAAGGATTTACAATTATTACATAAGAAAGATATATCATGGTATATAAAAAGAGAAAGAAATAAATTTAAAAGTGATTTTCTAAAAGAATTAGAATATATAAAACTAGAATATAATAAAAACAAAAATTACAATTCTACGTTAAATATACAATATCAATTACTTAAGAAAACATATGAATGTATTAAAAATAAAAATGATATTATTTTAAATTCTACTTTATTTCATAATAAAAATATAATATTAAAGCCAGATGTTTTAATATCCACAATAAAATTAAATAAATTATTTAATACAAATTATCAGAATAATTTTTATAATATAATTGATTTTAAATTATCAATGAATAATAATTTTTATGAAGATATTAATTTCTTAAAATTAGTATCTTATTTATACAAATCTATTGGATTTAATTATTTTATTCTTCAAAAAAATAAAAGTTTAATTCTAATAGAAGCAGATGATGAATTTATTAATTCTTCTTTAAATTGGATTAATCAAATGAAGATATGTGGATTTACCTGGAATATTAATACATTACATAGATGGGAATTATTTCCAAATATAAAAAACGATAAAGATATTATTTGGAGTAGACTTAGAAGAAAATTAGCAATTGATAAGAAAGACTTAAGTTTATTATGGTATTGTAAAAATAATTCAAGAAAAGAATATATTAAAAAAAATATAACATCTTATGACGATAAAAGATTAGATTTAAAAACTTTAATTTTTAGAAACTATAAAATTGTAAATAATATGATAAAAAATAAAAATAAAATTTCTTTTAATAAATTACCAACTTTTTCAAGTAAAAAATCATATTTTGTTGATTACGAATCAACAAATTCTTTATCTACAAATAGATATAATTTTAAAGGCAATTTAGTTTATTTAATTGGAGTTGGATGGGAGGATAAATGTGAATGGAAATTTAAGTATTTTATTAGCAATAACTTAAGTAAAGAAGAAGAGGTTAGAATATTTAAAGAATTCATAGATTTTTTAGGGGTAGATTATATTATTTATCATTGGGCATCACATGAGCAAAATGAATTTAAGAGAGTAGTATCGGATAATAAAGATATTTTTAAATTTAAAAAAGATAATTGGGTAGATTTATGTTATTTATTCCAGCGTAATGAAATATTGATAAAAGATGTTTTTTCATTTAAATTAAAACACGTAGCTAGTAAATTATTCCAATATGGATTAATAAACACAGATTGGGATAATAATTCAGTAGATGGTCAATTTGCGTTAGTATATCCATTACTTAAGACTGAAATTGATAATAAATTAGATATAGATTTTACAATGAATAAAATTATAAAATATAATGAAATTGATTGTAAAGTAATGTGGGAAATTATTAAGTTAATTAAATCACTTCAAAAATAATAACATTAATTAATATATGATTACAAAAAAAGATTTTAAAATAGATTATTCAATAACTGATAATTATGTATTTGTAAAAGATTTATCAAATTCAAGTATTATTAAATATGAAGTAATATATTTACAAGATTCTAAGAAATATATTTTGATAATTGGAAATATAAAACATATTTATTCACAAGTATTTATATCAATTAAACTAAAAGATAATAAATTAAATACTCATTTTCCCAAATTAAAAACCTTTGGTAAAGTAGATAGTTCTTTTTTTAAACGTTTTCCATTAAAAATAAAAAATAATCTATATTTTTATATTATAGATAAAATACCAGGATATTTCTTTAAAGATGCTATTATTAATCAATTAATTGATATTTATCAATTTAAACAATTATTAAAAGATTTTTTAATAAATTTTTCTAAGCTTAATAAAAAATTAGGATATTTAAATTATAATTTAAATGGAAGTACTTTAATATTTGAAAATAAATCTAATAAGATTACAAGATTAAAATTTAATTCTTATAAGTATTCATTAATAAAAGGATTAAATAATGTTTATGATAATAATTTAAGAAAATTCATATATCAATGTCCATTTTTATTAACACAAATTAATAAATTAGATTATTTAAATAATTCTATACTTAAAATTAATTATAATAATAATGGAAACTATGATATTGTATATATTTTAAAATTAATTAATATAACTGAAATAATATTAAATGAAATTCCTAAACCAATAACTTTAAATAATAATGAAATAAATTTTTTTAATTCTAAATTATCATTAGGTGATAAAATTGATTACTTATTAAAATTTCCTTATTTTAAAAGTTATAATTAATTACATTATTATATTTACATATTTTGTTCCAAATACAAAATAATATATTACTGAAAAAAAAATAGATATAAAACACCACCAGCTACCTATTGATCCTTTTATTATTATTTTTATTAATGTTATTATAATAATTGAATATAAAATAATTTTCCAATTGGGATAGAATATCATAATGGCAAAGATAAATGCTCCTAATATACTTATATCACTGCCTCCCCAAATAGGAGATGATAGATTATTTCTACAAAATGGTTTAGAATATCCATTAAAATAATAAAAAAAATATATAGTTAACAATATACTAAAAATTATAATTAATGGATTTTTAAATTTATTTATTATATAAAAATTAAATAAAACTTGTATTGATAATATTAAAGGTATTAATATAGATGTTGTATAATAATTTAAGTTGTTTTTCTTCATTCCAGAATACCATAATAAAGCATCTGCGAATTGAATTGATGAAAAAATAAAAAGAAAATAAACATATTGTCTCTCTTTTACATTCAGTTTCCTTTGTAAAATTATAAATCCTAAAATATACGTTAAAATACCACCCAATAAAGATACCTCAAAACTATAACACATTATATTAAATATATGAGATTTATTATGAAAAATTGAAATTTTTTTTAAGAGTATATTAAATATATAATATATGAGATTAGTTATTAAAAATATTTCATCCGACCAATATATTAATGATATACCATTATCTTATAAATTATATGATAATAATAGTTTTACAGGTTATTTAAAATATAATAATAAATTGGCAGCTCTATCAAGAGTTTATGTCAAAAAACATTCAAGTAATGTAGAATTGGCGGATATATATATTATAGAAGAATTACGAGGTAAAAAAGCACCTAATGGTAAAAAATGGAGTCATATTATAATGAAGTCAATGTTAAATGCAATTAAACGTAGAAAATTTAAAAGAATATGGTTATGGGTAACATGTGATAATATAAAAGCTATAAAATTATATGAAAAATTTAATTTTAAATTTAAAAAATTTCCAGTTAATTTAAAAAACAAAATTTATAAAAAACATAAATGGTTAAGAGGGCATAAAATAGTTTATATGATTAGAAGTGCTTAAACTATATTATATAATTTATTAATTTTAATAATTATTAAATATATATGAAGGATTTATCAAATATAATTGTTAGGATAGCATCTCACATCATTGAATATAATTGGGAAAAACCTTTTATTATAAAAAATATAACTCCTAGCATAGGGACTGGTTTTTTTATAGATAATAAAGGTCATATATTAACTTGTTCACATGTGGTAGATAGTGCTAAAAAAGTATATATTTTAATACCATCAGAGGGGAAAGATAAATTTGAATGTGATGTTAAAGGTATATGTCCTAAATTAGATTTAGCTATTTTACAAATCAAAGGTTATAAAAATAAAAATTTTTATAGATTAGGAGATTCTGATAAAATTAAATTTGCTCAAGAATCTATCGCAATAGGATATCCATTAGGTCAAAATAACTTGAAAATAACTAAAGGAATAATCAGTGGTAAAGAAAAAGGATTGTTTCAGACAGATACACCTATAAATCCCGGTAATTCTGGAGGACCCTTAGTTATTAATAATATGGTTATCGGTGTAAATACAAGTGGTATTTTAGATGCGAATAATGTTGGATATGCTACACCTATTAATCAATATAAATTAATTGAAGAAGAATTACTAAATGGAAATAGAAGTATTATTTATCGACCAAAATTAGGTATATCTTATAATTATACAAATTCTAGTTTTCTAGATGTATTAGATAGTAAATGTAAAAATGGTATTTATATTAATAATGTAAATAAATATTCTCCTATATTTAAGACTGGGTTACGAATTGGAGATATTTTATGTAGTATAAATAATGTAAAAATAGATGATTATGGTATGCTAAATAAAAACTGGTTCAAAGATAAAATGACTTTAGATGAAATATTATTAACAATAAAAACAGGAAGTAATATTAATATAGAATATTCTAGAAGTAATAAAATTATAAAAAAAAAATTTAAATTCGATAATTTTAAATTAGGTGTAAGATATGAATATCCATTATATGAGAAAGTTGATTATTATGTATTTAGTGGATTAATTATAATGAACTTAACTAGAAATCAATTATGTAATAAGAAATTCATAAGTAAATTAAATAAGTATCATAATCCAATAAATAGAGATAATCCTGTATTAATTATAAGCGATGTATTACCAAATTCATTAATGCACATACAAGAGGTATTTTATCAAGGAGATGTAATTACCAAAGTAAATGGTAATGATGTTAATAATTTAATATTATTTAATAAATATATAAAAAAACCTATCATAAAAAATAAAAAAAAATATATCTCACTGGAAAGTGAAAATGGTAAAAAAGTTATTATAAAAGAAAATGAGTTAAATCATAATGTTGTCTAATTTAAAATAAACGATACCCATATCCATAGTTTAAATTTTGCTCTACTTTCTTGTAGAATTCATCTGAAAAAGGCTCTGTAAGAACATCTCGATAAGATTTTTCACGTAAACATTCATCTGAACAATGATCGACAAGAACATATCGATAACATTTATCACATAAACATTCATCTTTATCGATTTCCTCCTTACCACATTTTACACAATAGTATATGTGGATTCTAATAGATTTACGAGGAGAACATTTTAATCTATCTGTATGTAATTTCAACTTAAGACAAAACATTATATTTTTGTTATCAATTTTATAATGTGAGTAACTTTTTTTTAATTTTGATAAAATGTCAAGAAACAAAGCTTTATTCCTAATATTGGCAAAATTTAAATATTTGTTAATAAATGCGTTACTGCTATCAATTTTTATCTTCGATAATGGGTTTACATATTTTAAGCTCAATATTCCATTTTTACAAATCATCTTGTGGGCAACAGTGACCCCGATATAATATATTCTTTCTATAAAATATATTATATCACTCAGTGGTACTAGTAATTCGCAATTGAATTTTAACCACTCTATAATATCTCTGGGATCGAGTGAATCTATGTCAAAATTGATATAAATACCTTGACTGATTAATTTTCTCTCGCATAACAAAGTCAATAATAAATTACTCATTGTATTGTTTATTATTTATTACTAATTTTATAGAAATAAATCAATTTTTATTTTTTAAACATATTCATAACCAGCAGAAGGCTTTACACCAATCTTTTTTTTCTTAGATGTTTTTTTATTAGATGCTGAGTTAACATTTGAGTTATATACTGGACATGTAGGACAAGATGGACATTTTCCTGTCTTTTTCATATATTTTTTAAATGTTATCATATCCGGATGAGGGGGACATTTATTAGGAGGACATCTTGCGGGTGGTATCTGACTCTTAAGAACATAATTATTTAAATTTGGTTGCGGTGGTATCATAGATTTAGATATATAGTTATTTAAATCTGGATGATTACTTAAAGGACATTTACGCATAGCATTTTCACAAAAATTATTTTCTTGTTGTGATGGCGTATAATAGCATTTATATTCACCATCGGAATATTTACTAGGAGATTTAAATTGCTTATGGTGTACTTTTTTTCGTTTATTATTTAAAGGCGATAACCCCCAATTATAATAATCAATTTCACCATAAGAAGACATTGTAAATGCTTCATTTAAGTTAGGAATACACATTCCTAATACTAATACAAAAAGCAATAATAGGATAATAAAATAAAATCTAGTCATCTATATTATTATTAAAGAATTTATTGACAGATAGATTTTGATAAAATACCTTTGCAGTTATATAGTCCTTTTTGTGTCACTCCTTCAACATATGTAACTTTACTTAACCCTAATTTATTATCGTCAGTTTTACACGCGGCTTCTATCGTAGTATTGAGTTTACGATTAACTATTAGTTGACTAACACGCAGATTTTGATAAAATACCTTTGCAGTTATATAGTTCTTTTTGTGTCGCTCCTTCAACATATGTAACTCTACTTAACTTTATTTTATCGTTGTCAGATAGATTTTTACACGCGGCTTTTATCATAGTATTGAGTTTACCATTAACTATTGGGTGACTAACACCTAATGGTACACACCTGTCTTTGATACCTACAGCTATACCAGTAAATTCACCAGCTTTCATTAAATCCGCAACATTATTTTGATCACTTTTATATAACATTCCATGATTTACCGCCAAGTCACCTGTTTTTAAAAAATCCTTGTCATAGTACGTAGGATCACTTATATCATTTATTATCTCTTTAGTACTAGACATACAAGTAATAAGATCATCATTTTCACTATTCTTTTTACAACCTTCTGGAAGTATATCATTAAATTTCATATCAATTTCGATTTTACTTCCCTTTGAATTATTATTATGTTCAACAAATGTCTCAATATTTGAAAATACAGTAACTTTTAAAATTGTAGCAATTAATAAAATTAATAATATACATGCTAATGTTTTATATGATTTTTTCATATATATATATTAATGTAATATAATATCTAATTATTATATTCTAATGTTAATTTTAATATATTATCAGATTTTTTTGCTACTTCGTTTCTAATATCAGATATCGTCGATAATGTAATTGGGGACTTTGTATATGTCCCCACGTCTATAGATCCTAGAGTACACTTAATAGATAGATTAGATGGATTATATTCTATTAAAACGTCATCAATGCTTTTAAATGTGTTGGTATTTAATAATTTTGAAAAATCGTGATCAATTTTAATTACATTACTATTACTATTACTATTATCAAATGTTATCTTATCTATTACCTTACTACCTACTGTAAATTGTATCCAATTCAATTTATTTGAGTTTTTACTAGAACGAGAATTATGTCCATGTCCAGAACTAGAACGAGAATTATGTCCATGTCCAGAACTAGAACGAGAATTATGTCCATAACGAGAACCATATCCAGAACCATATCTAGAACCATATGATGAACCATATCCAGAACCATATGATGAACTAGGCATTGGTGGGGGGCGTGGGAATACCGATGGTGGAGGCCCAGTGAAAGTCAAATCTGGTCTCCCAGTGATTTTAGAAGCACCCATTATAAATACAAAAACTATTTCTATAGTGAAGATTATTAATAAAATAAATGCAAAAATATGTAAATCCATATATAATAAATAATTATATTTTTATTTTGTTATAGTTGGTTTTAATAAATCTGAATGTAAACTTAATAATTGCTCTTGAGAATCAGGATTATTTGACATCATTGGATGAAAAGATTTACATATATCATCTACTTTGTGTAGAGAATTAATATTATGTAAAACTTGATTTTCACAATGAGCCCTAATACTATTTTTACATTTTTTTGATAAATTTAATTTATCTCCATCTTTTAAGTTGTGTAATTCAGCACATGCTAAATTAGGATGTAATAATTTATTTTTTACATAAGAAGAAGAAAATAAAGGTTTTTTACCAGTAACATCTAAAAAATTATTATCTAATTCCTCTAAGCCTTCAACTTCACAATTAGGAAAATGATTTTTATAAACATTGGTTACATTATTAAAGTCTCTTCCTAAATTTAATTCACCATACATTCCATTTTCTGACGCATATTTACTTTTTTTATCAATATTAACTAAAAATTTATCATTTTCTTTATAAATCATAGGGCAATCGCTATTTAATTTATTTTGTTCTTTAAGAAAAGTATTATTATTATCAAAGTTTTCCACAACTTCTTTTTTCTGATAATTATCAACTATGTCATTCATAATTTTTTTTTGGAAGTAAGAATTTAAATATTTAACATCATTTTCTTCTAGGGATTTATTAAAAATACACATACCATATAATTTAGCATTCCAATTTCTCTGAGGATTAATAACAATGGAATTATTATTAAAATAAATTTTATTAGTTTTTAATGTTGTAATCTTCTTATCGTTTACATAAATATTTACTTCTCCTTCTTTATAAACAAATGTATAAAAAGTATTATTTTCAGTAATTATTTTCTGATCAATTGGATATTTCTTATCTGCTATTTCACAAACTAATTTACCATAACTATTTGGAATTGTTATCCCCATAGCAACTTCTTCATTTCCAGGTAATAATATAGCTTCACCAGTAATGTCTCCACCTTCACTACATGACATAAAACATAAAGTAAAATTATTATTATTTAAGCCAATTTTAATTGGAGAAGGTCCAACTAATTTCCTATCAGACATTAAAAAGTAATTATTTTTATGAATTGGGTCTTTCTCAAATAAGAAATTAAAATTATTTCCACTTATATCATTCCAAAATTTTTTATAAGTAAAATTATTTACATTTTCAGCATTTAAATATAACACTAATTTATCATTGTTAGGGAATTCGTCGTCTCCTATAATTGATTTATCTAATTGTAAACCAGTAATAAATCGTTTTCCAGTAGTATTATTTGGTTTATATCCAATAAAAATATCAATTATATCATCTACACTATCAGGAACACTAAATGGATAGATAACATATTTCCAAGTTAGACCATTTATTGCTAATTCCTTAAGAACATTTCCAGGGTCTGATAGAGCGTTATGTCTCTTTTCAGAATTTGTTAAGCGGACATTAAATAAATTATCTTTTCCATTCCAATCAGATGTGGTTGCAACCCATCCCGATAATTTATAATTTTTACCAGCTTCTAGTGGAGTAGAAATTTTATAATAAGAATCGCGTAATTCTTTACTATCGGATACCCCATCTGGTAAACTACTTTGTGATAAAACAACAGAACTATTAACTGGATTATCTATATTAACAAAATCATTATAAGGTTCAATATGAGTTTTTTTTATATTTTTAATATTAGAAAAATCTAATTTGTTATCTTCAAAATGTTCTAATTTAGATATTTTATTTGATTTATTGAAGTAATATAATATTGATATAATACTTAATATCAATATTAAAATAAATAATATATATTTTATATTCATTATATTTTATGATGATATAAAAATGATATCTATAATACTATGTTATCTATCTCCCTTTATAACTTAGTCTATATAAATCATAGTTATAATCCAAACTTTATATAACATAAAGATTTTTAATATTAGCATATAGAGTTATTGAAATAAAAAAATAAATTATATAAATATATGGATTCTTTAGATATATTAATAATTATATTAGTATTAATTATTTTTGTATTATTTTGTAAATATTTTAAGAATAATGAAAATTATCATAATTTTAAATTAGAAGAAAATAATGATGAATTATATGTATCACTTCAGGATAAAGTATTTAATGAAAATCACATTTATGAAAACGATATGAAATTATTTAATAAATATGCTCAATTATCAAATTGGACTAAGCCTTATATATTAGATGCTGGGACTGGTTTTGGTAGACATTTTAAATATATTAAAAGTTATGATTGTATAGGTGTCGATAAAGAAGCGTTATATTTAAAAAGAGCAAAAATAAGAAACCCATTGGGTGAGTTTAAGCAAGGTAAATTGGAAAATAGTGAATTATTTCCTCCTGAAACTTTTACACATATTATTTGCCCGATGGATACTTTGTATAACAATAAACCTAAAAATGAAATGAATCAAATTATATCTAATTTCAAGTACTGGTTAAAAGAAGGTGGAATCGTAATGACACATATATTTGAAAATCCTGATAAAATAGATCCTTCACCAAGAGAACATTCAATGTTTTATAAAGATAAAGATGGGAATTCACATGCATTAACTTATTTTGAAAAATTTACACACGATGCATACTTTAAAAAAGAAGAAGAAGAAGATTTTAAGCAAACATATATAGAAAAATATATAGTTAAGAGTGGAAATATGATACAGAAAATGAGAGAATTCTTCTTTATTCCAAAGAAAAATATGATAGAAAAATTTATTGAGAATAATTTTGATTTATTTCATATACAATCATTAAAAAATATTGATATTGAAGATTATACATTATATTTTTTTAAGAAGAAAAATTAAATTTATATTATTTTAAATATTTATATTATAAAAATTTATTCATATCTGGTGGGTCAATGCCATTCCGCAAATCATTGACATTAGACATTGATTGTTCTTTAATTGGATTTAATAAATCTTTAATACTTGAATATTTATTATTTATATCAGAGTTCCCAATAATTCCATTTTCAGATTCTCCATTCATAGGTAGTTCATTTTTATAAATAAATTCTTCTTGTAGTTTTTTATTTTCATGGATATAAAAACTATTAGTATCTACTACATTAGATTGAAAATTTGAACTCTCTTTATCTGATGTAAATTCATTAGAGGCTATCGGTCCATTTATAAATGAATATAATTCATCAGATGGGTCAATATTATCTTGTACATTAATTTTAACTTGATTAAATTTTTCATTAAATGAATAACTTACATCTAAATTCTTAATTACTAAATGAATAATTACAATACATAACATAAAATTTATAATATTTAACCATTTCATTATATTATTAAAATATAAATTATATTTATATTTTATTTAATAAAATATCAACATTTTTTTTTATATTTGGAATATCTAATTCTAAATCACTTAAATCAAAATCATTTATATATTCTAATATTTCTTCTTTTTTAATATAGGTTATAACTAACTCAAATATATTATTATTTTCTAAATGATAAAGTAAGATATCTTTTTTAATATTAATTTTAAATTTAAAAAATTCACTAAGTATCTCATCTAAATTATTATTTTTTATATAATGTTTAATTATTTTAAATAAATAAGACAAATCATATTTTTTAATTATTCTAACTACTTTCATCTCATCTAAGCATTTATTAAATAAAATATTAATACGTTTATTCTTAATAGGTAATAAATTATTAATAATTTTAGAATAATTAACTACTATATATTTATTTATTTTCTTATTGGATTTAAATAAATTCCAGCACTTATAAAAAGATTCTAATTCAATTAAATCTATATTTTTTCTTTTATTTTCTAAATTTAATAAATCATTTATAATAATTCTTAAATTATTCATATCAATCAAATTATTATAAATTAATAAAGACATAAAATTAATTGTTCCATATATTTTTCTTTTATTAATAGATATAAATTCTTCTTCTATATTTGATTTAATATTCTCAATAAAAATATTTCTTTTATTAAAAATATTAAATAAATAATTATATATATTTTTTATAAAAAAATTATTTTTATCAATGTCATTATTTAATTCATATATATTATTAAATGGACCATAACTTTCATTATTAAAAAAATAATAGTTTTTTTTAATAGTAATTAATTTTCTTTGAATTTTTTTATTAGCTGATATATCTATTATTAATTTTATATAAATATTACTTATATTATCATCAAACCAAATTTTATCTAATAATTCTTTAAAGAATAATGAATAAAAATTATCTAATTTTTCTAATAATAATATTATTTTCTTTAAGGATAAATTATAATTGCTTTCAGATAAATTATTAAATAAAAATTTAATATCTGATTTATTATCTATATTTAATTTCCATTTATTGTTATGAATAAAATTTCTTTGTTTTTTATTCTCATTTCCAGGAAAAGACTTATATTTATCTGTTTTACTAAATATTGGAATATATTTATCATCTTTCAATAAATTATGGTAGGAATTTAAGAAGTCTGATATGTCTATATTATTAAAATTTATTTTTTTTTCTATTTCATATATTGAAGATAGTGTATATATTTTTACCATGTATAGTATATATTAAAAATTATTTTTATATATATATATTATCGTTTAAAGGATTATTTATTTTATATAATAATAATGAGTAAATTTAGTAGCATAATAAAATATTGGAATAGTAATGTTCTTGAATTTAATAATTCAGATTTTAAAAAAAATATAATAGAATCTTTGTGTTTAGATTGTGTATATGATATATTGTCTATAACCAATAACGGAAAGAAAAAATTTAAAAAAAACTTATGTATTAAGGATAGAGATTTATATACACCATCTATGGGTATTAATAAAGAATTACCATATCTAAAACAATTTAAGCATTTAATATCGATTAATCCACCTGGTAAAAAATATTTACTTTACTTAAAAAACTTTAATAATAAGAATCAGGCTATTTTTATAAATAGATACAAAGATGTTCATATTAATTATGAACATAGAGTGTATAAATTACGATTATCTTTTGATGAGTCTTTATTTGAGGGAACTTTGATAGATGGCCAAGCAGTAAAGAAAAAAGATGGGAAGTGGTATTTTGTAATGAATGATATATATATGCTTAAGGGGTGTAATATTATGTTTAATTCATTTGAAGATAGATTGAATATATTAAAAAATATATTTGAAAGTGATACAAATTTTCAAATAAATGATAATAAATATACAAAATCTTTTATAAATAATAATACAGATTCTATATACTTTGAAATTAAATCATATTTTAATTATGAATATTCTTTAGACTTGGTAAAAAATTATTATAGATTTTTTAATTACTTTGATTCAGATAAAAAATTTAAAAATTTAGATAATAACGAAGATGGTTTTAATGGCGATGTTCCTAAAGGAATAATATTTACAAATATAGAAATTAATGCTACAAGTATATATTATATATTGCCTTTAGAAAAAAAAAATACATTTAATAAAAAAAATGTCAACATTTATAATAAAAATGTTAAAAACGTAAATAATCCTAATAAAATTCTTAAAAATGTAAATAATCCTAATAAAATTCTTAAAAATGTAGATAAATTTTATTTTAAATTAAAAAAAACTAAGTATTCAGATGTATATGAATTATTTTGTAATAAAGATAATTATGAGATATATTATAATAATTGTATTATTTCTACATTATCAAATAGTCAACTAATTAGTTCTTATTTTAAAAATAATGAATTAAATTTTGAAGTAGATTTAAAGGAATGCTTTAATGAATATATTTATGCAGAGTGTATTTTTGATAAATTTAATAAATGGGAGCCTATTAAAAGAGTAAATGAAATAGATTTATCGGATATTAATATTATAAAAAAATATGAATATGAAAATAATACTATGATTAAAAATATTCCAGAGCAAAAATTAATTGATTATGATAAAAATAATTACTTGGTTTATAATGAAAATAATATTACATTAGATAAAAAATTTATTGAAGATTTATTAAAAAAATATAAAGTCGATCATGTAATTAAAAATATAGAAATTATACAAACTGCTTTTGTACATAAATCATATTCATTGGATTATTTTATAAAGCAATATTCTAAAGATAAAACAGGTAAAACATATATTTCTTCTAAAATAGTTTATAATCTTTTAAGAAATAATAAAAAAGATAATAAGAAAGATTGTCTTGAGTTATTTAAGAAGTCATATGAAAGGTTAGAATGGTTCGGTGATGCTAAATTAGAAGATATAATATCTACATATTTAGAAAAAAGATATATATATGATGATGAAGGTTTTCTTACTACACTACGTAGTAAATTAGTACGAAAACAAACATTAGGTTATATTGGATATATATTAGGTTTTAGTAGATATATTATCTTATCTAAGCATGTGGATGTTTATGAAAATGGTAGAATGTGTATAGATATATTAGAAGATTGCTTTGAAGCTTTAATTGGTGCATTGTATACAGAATTTACCGAACAAAATTGTATATATAAATTAGAAGAATTTATTATAAATTTATTTGAATCAGAAATTAATTTTTCAGATTTGATTATGAATAATGATAATTACAAAGCAATGATTATGGAATATTTCCATAAAGAATATAATAAAAATCCATATTATAAAGAAGCAGATGATTCTGGTGAAAAAGGCATATTTAAAATGTATATCATAAATCCTAAAAACAAAGCAGTAATTGGTTCAGGAGAACATAAAATTAAGAAAAAAGCAGAGCAATTAGCAGCATTTGAAGGGTTAAAATATTTAGGTATAATTGAATAAATAAAAAAAATGATTTATATTTTTTACAATCTAAATAATAAAAACAAACTAATGTCTTTATCAAAAATTAGAAATTCTTATAATAAATTTAATATTAAATATGTATCTGTTAATATTCTCATTGAAGATGATAATAAAAAAATATTACCAGTAGCATCTTGGAAAAACTTAAAAACAATATCACTATGCAATGATGCATTCAATAAAAAATCATCAGGATTAGCTATTATAACAGGAAAAATTAGTAACATAACAGTTCTTGATTTTGATTCATCATCATCATTCGAAGAAGTAAAAGATTTAATACCAGATAATTCTCCAATAGTAAATACTAAAAAAGGCAAACATGTATATTTTTCATATTGTGATAAATTGAAGAATAATTCTAATAAATTTAATATTAAGGATATCGATTGTCGAAATGATGGTGGAATTATTATAGGTCCATTATCCCAATACAAAGATAAAAGTTTTCAATATACTTTTGATAAATTTGATGGTGATGTATCTAAAAATTTTGAATTATTTAATAAACTACCAGAAATACCTAAGAATCTATTAGATTTATTGATTAAAGATAAAATAAAAAAGGATATAAAACCAATGAAATATAATATAAATGTAATGAATAAAACTACAAGCGATAGATTATTATACATAGAAGATTTATTAAATGATATGCCAACAGAATGCTTTGAAGGGTATGAAAATTGGAGAAATATTGGATGGGGTATTGCTCATTTTTGTAGTAAAGACATAAGAGCATTGTCTTTATTTAGATTATTTTCGATGAAAATACCTGAGAAATATGATGAAGAAGCATGTAAAAAAATATGGGATAGTAATGATTTAGATAGAGAAGATCCTATTACTATTAAAAAAGTAGAGAAGATTAAAAGACAATTTAAGATTAAGAAGATGGATACTGATAGAATTGATAAAGATATTATTATGGAAATGATTGAGGAGGGAATGTTAGATGATGTAAGACAATATATAAATAGACATTTTGTTGTTATTAATGGACAAGATAAAGTATTATGGGTTGAAAGAGTATATGAAAATAATAAAGTTGTGGAATATATTATTATTAAGTCGAGTGTTGATTTAATAGAAAAAATGCCTAGGAATATTTCTATAGAGATTACATCAGGTAAATATATTCCAATAATGTCATATTGGAATAATTGGGAATATAGGAAACAATTTAATAAAATTGTATTTAAACCAGGCATTGTGAATAAGGATGAATTAAATTTATTTACTGGATTTAATTTTGAGAAAGATTGTGATTTTGATGTAGAATTAGATAAGATAAATAAAATTATATTTCACTGTAAAGAAGTCATATGTAATGGAGATGAAGATGTTTATGAATACATGTTAGATATCTTGGCATGGATATTACAGAATCCCAGTAAACGATTAGGAGTTGCGATATTATGTAAATCTATACAGGGCGTAGGTAAGAATTTATTTTTTGAGAACTTCTTTGGTGAAAAAATAATTGGTAGACATGCAATTTGTGTAGCTGACCCAGACCAAGTTGTTGGTAAATTTAATTCAAATATGGAAGGTAAGGTATATTCGGTTGTAAATGAATTAAAACAAGAAGGTAATTTTCAAAAGAATTCATCATTATTAAAATCATTAATTACTGATAAAACAAACAAGATTGAAAGAAAAGGAATTGATGCTGTAAATATAGAAAATTATAATAATTTTGTTTTCTTGACAAATAACCATAATGTATTGAGTGTTGAGCCAGATGATCGAAGATATTTATGTCTAGAGGCGTCAAGTAAATATAAAAGAAGAAAAAATTATTTTGATGAATTAGTTGATAATATGAATGATGAAAATGCGGAACACTTTTATCATTTTCTTATGAATAGAGATGTAAAAGATATGAGACATAGAACAATCCCTACTACAACGTATAAAAGAGAATTAATGATGGCTTCTACAAATAGTGTTATTAAGTTTATGAATGAATTTATTAAAGAAGAAGATATAGATGTTAACGATGCTCCCGATGAATATATAAGATATAATAAGGATGAATTGTATAGTAGGTATAAGAATTATACAGAAGACAATGGTACTCCTAAATTCAATAAGAATAACTTCAATATTCATTTAATGAATGATGATAAAGGTGTTAAAATGAAAATTGTTATAGATAATAAAAGAAGATATTATGAATTTAATTGGTTAGAAGTTATTGAAGATATGAAAGATAAGAATATATTATTTAGATAAAGATATTATGAATTTAATTGGTTAGAAGTTATTGAAGATATGAAAGATAAGAATATATTATTTAGATAAAGATATTATGAATTTAATTGGTTAGAAGTTATTGAAGATATGAAAGATAAGAATATATTATTTAGATAAAGATTTTATAAATTTATTAATTATTAATCGACTTCCATGATTCCCCTGGTTTCCCTGATTTTCTTACCAAGCGCATCCTGATCTGATCGATAGGTGAGAGTGTTTCGTAATCGTCCTCGTAATCGACTGAGGATAGGATTGCGCATCCGTGCGCCCTGATCCGATCGAGACGTGACATTGTCTTGTAATCCTCGGGGATACATGCGAGGAGCCAATTCACACTATTCAGATTCAGTATATGGTCCCCGTCGGGATCCTTCTCGATGGCATCTTTAAGACGTTGAAGATTCCCGAGGATGCCCTTCTGTCCGTACGTGATGAACATCGAGTGGACAACATAGTCGTACTTTTTTAGTGCTCGGTAGTACTTTTCAATCTCGTAACTCGTGTGATCCAGAACGTCCGAACCAGTCCTCATTGAGATGTGGATGTGACCCCCTTTGGCATCGATTTTGAACATATCACTTGTCACAATAGACATCCTGTTGATAGTGCCAGTTCTCGCCGCCTCCCAAAGTCCATGAAACGTCTCGTGATATAAGTTCTTAGCATCTGGCATTAAACAAGGATTTCCATCCTTGTTTCGGTAGGTCAGATACTTCCTCATCCGGTTACGACAGCGATTACACGTTAAGTAGTCGACTGCCTCCCTCATTTCTTTTGTAAAATTTGTCATAAACACCGCGTGTTTAGCGCCAACCTCGGAAGTCGCCCCACATTGAGGGACTTTAATAAGATTTACAATATTCTCCTGGATACATTTGACGAGATTAATTTCTTCATCGACAGCCTTGACAACCTTGACTTCATCGACTTCATCGACAGTCTTGACTTCATCGACAGCCTTGACAACCTTGACTTCATCGACTTCATCGACAGCCTTGACAACCTTGACTTCATCGACTTCATCGACAGTCTTGACTTCATCGACAGCCTTGACAACCTTGACTTCATCGACTTCATCGACAGTCTTGACTTCATCGACTTCATCGAGTTCATCGAGTTCATCCCAGTCACCAAATTCGTTCTCGAGTTCATCGCCGTCATTGGCTTCCTTGGTTTCCCTCACATAATCGAGTTCATCCCAGTCACCAAATTCGTTATCGGGTTCATTGTTGAACAATGAACTTGGCTTGATATTATCCCAGTCGTTGAACCATTCATCACAATGTGTTTTTGACATTGTATTGCTTTGTGAACAGCAGTGTGATGATTATATAATAGAATATTATATAATATATGTATCATTTTTTATTGATTTTAAAAATTATGATAAATAGGGTAAATAATATAAATAAATAGATATAGTATTTATTAATTAAGATATAGTTATTATTATTATTACACCCTAAAACTTTTAGATAACTTTTCTTAGGTTTCCCATCTTTGGGGATAATACATCCTTTTTCTAATCTTTTGCTTCTTTCTTCAGGAGTTGTTTTCTTACAGTTTGCACGATATGATTCATATTGTTTTTCTATTTCTTCAAAAGAAGGAATATCACATTTAGGAATACCTAATTTATTATTAACTTTATTATGTATATTATAAAACCATTTTGTTAAAGATTTTCTGGAATCTAAAAATTTATCGATTGGTTCTTCTTGATAAAATTTATCATATGATTCACGACAATATCTACAAGGTAATATTTTTCCTAAATTATTAAAAAAATTCCTATATTCCATTCTTTTCAAATTATCCTTATAATCCCATTGATTAATTTTAACAGGATAACCAAATGTAACACTATGTAAAAACAACCATCCAGGGGGTCCCCATACTTTTGTCATCATTCCATTATTACTCATATATCTTATATTAATTTTTTTTATATAATTTAATATTGATTAATTTTAAATTATTGTATTTCGATTTTTTTAATTGTATTATATAAAGATTTATTATTTTATAATGTAATAATATGTTTTGGAAATTGTTTACTTCAAGTCTAATTTTAACTAATTTTTATAATTATATTATAGATTTTAATAAAACCTATGATGAGAGTGAATACTTAAAAAGAGAAGAGATTTATAATGCTAATCTAGCATACATTAATCATCGTAATTCATTGGATTTGTCATATAAATTAGGTATTAATCAATTTACTGATATGACTAACGAGGAATTTAACTCTAATCTTAATATCAAACCCTTATATGATTCACACCCGTGTAATTTTAGTATTGGAAATGTTCCACAAGAATTGGATTGGCGTAATCATAACGCAGTTGTTCCTATTAAAAATCAAGAACAATGTGGGAGTTGTTGGGCATTTAGTGCTATTGCTGCGATTGAGGGTTTAAATGCTATTAAAACAGGTGAATTAATTTCATTATCTGAACAACAATTGGTAGATTGTTCGTATAAGTATAATAATTCAGGATGTGATGGTGGATGGATGGATACAGCATTCGCTTATGTTCGTGATAATGGTATTTGTACAGAGGAAGAATATCAATATAATGCTAATGATAATAATTGTAGTAAATGTGAAAAAGTAGTTCAACTTAAGTCATACTGTGATATTCCTAATAACGAAGATGCATTACTAAAATATGTTGCCATTCAACCAGTTTCTATTGCAATTGAAGCAGATTCAATGGATTTCCAAATGTATAAAAGCGGAGTTTTTAACTATTCTGAATGTGGTGAGGAATTGGATCATGGAGTTGTTTTGGTTGGATATGGTAGTAGAGATGGTATAGATTATTGGATAATAAGGAATTCATGGGGTAAAACATGGGGTGAAGATGGATATATGTTGATGTTGAGAGGATTAAATATGTGTGGTTTAACTCTAGATCCATCTATTCCTTTAATGTAAAAAAGTTTAATGTATTAAAAATTGAATTTAATAATTTAAATATAAAATATATTTATTAAATGTCTATCTTGTCTCATACATCAGATATTAAAAATACAATGCATGGGTTATATTTTAAAAGATGGTGTGATTATTCTAAAGAACAACTTACAAAAAAAGTAATTTTTATTCAAAAAATATATAGGGGTTGGATACAAAGACAAACTATTTTATACAATAAAATAATTAATGGTGAACTAGATGTCTATTATCAGTTGGAATTATATGACGAGACTGATACAGTAGTTGAATTAAATATACCTAAGTATCTACAATCTTCTTTTTTGATGTTAAAAAGGAGATTATTAGGTGGATATTTTAATAAAGGAGATATTATAAAGGTTTTTTATAGGAGAATTAGTTTTATATCTGTAAAATTAATATTATTTATACAATCATTTAACATTAGATTATTTGAATCATTTATGAATAATTATTTATTTAAGTTACCAGTGGGTGAATATGAAGATGAATGTAAAAAATATTCAGATTCAATTGATATTTATTATATAATAAATATAACAACGGCATTTAATTTTTTTATATGTGATAGCACAGTTATTAATTCTATGTTAAAAAAAATGTATAGTAAATATTTTAATACAGTAGTAACATCTTTAATTAATAAAATTTTTTTATTAATTATAGATAAAAAGAAAATAGTTTCTGAAAAATTGACGCCTGAAATTAAAAATATATTATTAGTAAATTGTGAATTTGTGTCTATTTTTACTTATTATATGCGTCGAGAATTTACAGTAACGTTAACAAAAGTATTAGTATTGGAATTTATTCAGAATAATGATATTATTGAGAACGAAATGAAATTTATAGAAGAGTATATTACAATTAAAGATAATCCTATTATTGGACATTTTGATATATTAGTAAAAGATATGATATATTAAAATCTACTTTTCTCCATATTGGTTAACTTACATTTACTACAATAAACATCACGCTCGTATAGTGTAATTTCAGTTACCCATTCATGTGAACAACAAGATTGAATATCATTAGTAATTTTATTTATTTCATTGTTATATTTAATAATTGACATTTTACATTCATTAATCATATTATAATAATTTTGTCTTTTTTCTTTTAATTTATTAATATCCATATTAATTAATATTAATAAATATTTTTATAAATAATATTTTAATTTATTAATCTAGACTGTCTAACTCGTCCATTACTTCGAGCCATTAAGTAAACAGGTTTATTCATATTACTATTAGGTAAATGTGATTTATTAAACGCAATAACACTTTCAAATTTGTCATTTACATTTTCATTATTAGAAATAAAATTATATTTTAAAGAAGAAGAAGATGGTAATGGATCAGTTGGATATTTTTCTAATGGAGAAAAATTTTCTTTATTATCATTTAAATATAATATAATTAATAAAAATGATATAAATATTATCCAAAATATATTTGAATTTATAGTATCCTTTAAGTTTTTCATATATAAATTAAAACAATAATTTATTTAAAAATAAATTAGTATTTTTAACAAATGAATTACGATTCGATTTACATTGCTCCAGCTGGAGTTAAAGGATATGCTTATATAGGTTCATTGTTATATTTAAATAAATATATAGATATATATAATTTAAAAAAATATATAGGTTCATCATCTGGTTCAATTATTGTATTTTTAATTTGTGTAGGATTACCTTTGGATAAAATTGTAAAAACAATATTAGATATCAATTTAAATGAAAATCTAAATCATAATTTATTATTAAATCTTTATAATAAAAAAGGTTTTTATTCTTCTAATTATATAATAAATTTAATTAAAAAATTATTATATAAATTTAATATTTTAGAAAATATTAAATTTAAAGATATTGAGTTTAACTTAAATATTATTGCGTCTGATATAACAAATAAAAGATTATTTATTTTTAATAAAAAAAATACTCCAAACGCATTAATAGTCGATCATGCTATTAAATCTTCAATAAGCATTCCTTTATTTTTTGAACCAGTAATTTATAAAGAAATGCTTTTAATAGATGGTGGTTTTTTTAATATGTTTAAAATAGATATTATTGATAAAAACACATTATGTTTAGAAACAAGTGGAGATTTAATAAAAGATAATATATCTTCAGAGTATAATTTAAAAAACTATATATTATTATTATTAAATTCCGTATTTAATAATAAAAGTAAAAGTAAATTATTAAATTATAATAAAATAGAATTTAATATTAATATGTTAGGAACAAATTTTAATTTAAATTTACAAGATAAAAGAAATATTATTAATATTGGAATAGAAACAACTATTATTTTTTGTAATAAAAGAATTTTATTAAATAGATATTTTAATTTATTAAAATATCACATGTCGGTAGCAGTATCAACTTGACCTATTTCATTTCCTCCATTGCCTCCTCCATCGCCTCCTCCCATTTCATTTAAAATACCTCGAGGTGCTATATTATTTCTACATTTATTTCCAGAAGCATCCCATTGACATCTATTATTAATCTCACAACTGGATTGGTCATTATTAAATTCACATCCAGCTTGAAGATCAAAATATTCTATATTAGAGTATCCTTCAATATTATCAACTCGACCTTGACTTTGAACATCATTTGAAGCTATAGTCGATTGAATTTCATATTCATTATTATTTTGCATAGATGCTTTTCCAAATACTCCACCCCCCTGAGTTCCATCTATAAAACTTTGCAATGAATCAATTGTTCTTTCACCATTAAATTCTTTATGGTCTTTATCCATTCCATTTGGATACATTCGAATAGTAGGAAAACCACTAATATTATGTTTACTCATGATATCGGGATTATCACTTGCTTCAAATGATTTAATATTTACTTCACCATCTGAATTTATTTCTTTAAATTTCTCCCAAGTAGGTCTGAAAGTTTCACAATGCGGACAACCTTTTTTTTCAAATAATGCAAAAACAGGTGAACTACCTAGGTCACTATTGGGTTCATTTCCACTTACAGTATAGTATTCAAAGTTTGTACTTGTTGTAACAGACATTAAAATTATTAATAAACCGATTACACATAAAATCCACATCCCAGGAGATTGTTTTTTCATTTTAAACATTTTTTTTACCATTTATATATTAATAATATATTATTTTTTATTGTTAGAAAATATATGGATATTTCATTACATAACATTCAAAATTTATATGATACAAAACAAAATAAAAAAAAAGAATTATATAATAAAATATTTTTAAGAGCAATTAATTTAATTAAAGAATCAGCACAATTAGGAAAAAATATGTGTATGTATCAAATACCTGAGTTAATATTAGGAATACCTATTTATAATGTTCAAGAGTGTTTATTATATATACAAAGCATTTTAATATCTAAAAAATTTCAGACAGTTATCGCCAAACCCAATATAATATTTATCTTTTGGCAATTAAAAAATAAACTAATTAGATATAATTCTCAAGCATATCAGCCATCTATAGAATATACTCCTTCGAAAAATAAAGAACCATCTAATCATATTAAAAATATTTCTATCCCACAAACTTTTTTTTTTAATAATTAATAGTATAATTTAATATTATAAATTAATATAATGCCAGAGGGACCATTAGTTTCTATAATGATTGATAAAATTTCTAAATTTGAAGGATCTAAATTAGAGAATGTGTGTATCAATAGCGGTCGTTATATTAGACATTCTTTACCTAAGAATTATAAAATATTTAATAAATCATTACCTTCTAAAATTAAAAAAATTAATAATAAAGGTAAATTTGTTTATTTTATTTTAGAAAATAATTGGACTATTTGGATCACATTGGGAATGACAGGTCATTTTCTTTTAAGACCATTAAATCATACACATTATTGTTTTAAAACAAGCAATGGTTTATTTTATATAGATGATATGAGGAATTTTGGAACATTGTCATTTTATAAGTTAAATGATTCTAAATGTCAATTAGATACAAAATTAAATTCACTGGGACCTGACCCAATTAGAAGTAATATAAAATTTAAAGATTTTGATAAGAGATTTATTGAATATAAGAATAAAAAACCTAAAGAAGTTATAGGTGAATTGTTGATGAATCAGGGTTTTTATTCAGGTATAGGAAATTACTTAAGAAGTGATATATTATATGATGCTAATATATGTCCCCTAAAAGAATTAAGTAAATTAACAAATACAGAAATAAAAAATTTATATAAATCAATTGTTAAAATAATGAATTGGAACTACAAAATGAGAAAAAATGGAAAAGGTAAATTTTTAATATATAAAAAAAAATATACTTCTAAAAAAGAAAAAGTAAAAACATATAAAATTAAAGGAAGAACTATATATACAATATTATAATTTAGGTCTTAGAGTTATTTGTTTTTTTTTTTCAGAATCAAATAACTTTCTAGGACCTGGTTTAATTTTATAACATAATTCTAATAATCTTATTTTCTTTACAAAATTAAACATTTCTTCTACATTAATTGATGCTTTTTGATCACTACCCCACATGTCTTTAGATAAAGTAATATGTCTTTCTATCCATTTTACATCTAATGCAACTGTTGATAAACTTGCATCTAATCCTTCTTCATGTCCACTATATCCTATATCTTTTGTAGGATATAATTTTTTTAACCAATTAATATAATTTAAATTTAACTCATTATAACTTGATGGGTATGATGAATTAGTATGCATGATAACATCGGGATTACTATGAGAAATACATCTAATTATTTCTTCTTCATTACTCATACCAGTTGAAATAATTAGATATGTAAATTTACTCCTGGCATATTTACATAATTCTAAATCTGTTATTAATGCTGAAGGTATTTTCCCTATACATGAATATTTTGACATTAAATCTATACTATCCTTATCCCAAACACTAGCAAAAAAATTTATATCTATTTTATTAGAATATTCTAGTAATTCTTTAATTTGATGTTTATTAAACTCTATTTTATGTTTATATTCAAGGTAACTCATATTACCCCAAGGTGTTTGCTTTCTTATTTCCTTTTGATTATCTGGAATACATATATCAGGATTTCTTTTTTGTATTTTAACGTAATTAAATCCTGACAATTTTGATATAAGCATTAATTGTTTTGCTAATTCCAATGACCCATTGTGATTAATTCCAATTTCTGCTATTAAATTTATCATTATTATATAATTTTATATAAATATTTATTTATATAATAATAATTATATATTATATATGTCTGATATCGTATTTAAATATTTAAATGATATAATTCCACATGAATTATCTGATGAGATGACTCGAGCAGAATTATTAAATAAAATGATAGTCACTGGATTAGGAAATAAAATGATGTTATATTCTCAACGTTTACGTAATGCTATTGAAAAAAGAGGTAGAATAGGTTCACAATGTAAAGTAAATATTAATTGGAGACCAAAAAAAACTCCACAACAATTATCTTGTATATGGGATAAATTTATTTTAGGAAGTATACCTAAAAGTAAATTCGGTTTATATATTAATATATATGGTGGTTATTTAGTTAGAAGGAAATCGTACTATATAAAAATGAATAAAGGATTATCTGCTCGTCCTTAATTGTTTAAATATATATATATATATATTAATGGATATTACATCTAGTAATTCACAACCCCAAATTGATGAAGAAATGGCTACGCGAATTCAAGATATTAAAAAAAAATTTCAAGATAAAGAAAATATAAATGATAAAATTACATCTAATGAAGATATTATAAAAAATGTTAATGCGATTATAAAAATGAAGAAGAATGTAGAAATACGTAAATTTAAAGTAATTAATAGAGATAAATATATGAGAACTTTTATTAAAAAATTTGAAACTTTCCATATGAATTTCCCTTCTATTTTTAATAGTGTAATGGATGAAGATACTTTTGAAGTTTCAAGATTAAAAGAGATGTTGGAAATGAGAAAAAAAATACAAGATAATAAAATTAGTAATTTTGATGCATGTGTAGAAATTAGTAATAAATATACAAATGAATTTGTAAAAAAACCCTTAAATCTATAATATATATATCTCAAATTAAAAAGTTTTGATAATTAAAAATTTAAATTCTATATTTTAATTATATGTCTAAACAAGAATTTGTTTTATTAGATTTTCCTGAACCGAATCAAGAATATGGTAAATTTTTATCTAAAGACCCAAAAGAAGCTGCGTGTCAAGCATTCGCAACAATATCTGATAATTATGATATTTCTAATAACGAAACAGAAAAAAAATATTTATTATTTGCTTTAAAAAATAAACATGATAATAAAATACATGAGTTTATTGGAGCGAAGATCGAATTATTTAAACCGATTATAATAAATAATAAAGAAATTAAATATAGAAATTTAGTATTACCGAAGCCTGAGTTTGTAAAATTTAATATTATAAAATAATATATGGATCAACTAAATACTATTCAGAAGTCATTAGAAAACATAAAAGCTACAAATGATATTAATATGGATTTATATAATGATGCTCATTATTATCCCGATAAAACTATAGAAGAACCTCCTGATAATTTAATTAAAGTTAAAAAAGATAAAGATAATATGAATAGTGGTGTAGTAAGATTACAAAAAGGAAAAATAATCAGAACAAAACAAGACTCTAATTCTGAATTAGGAAATATTGTAGGTAATCAGAATAACTTTAAATTAATAGAAAGTTATTCTAATTTATTAGGCATTAATAATATAAATTATTATTTTTTATTTTTATTATTATTATTGTTTATTATAATAATAATAAAATAAAATATATTATATTAATATATAATGCCTAAATATAGTGAAGCTATGTTTCAAAGGGACTTAAGTGAATTAGAACATTTAGTAAATTCATATAATGCGAGCGGAGGTGCAGGTAAAGAAAGAAGAAGTTTTCGTGTAGTAGAAGTAGATGGTAAACCTATTAAACCAGGAAGTCGTATGGCAGGTCGTTATTACATTAACGAAAAACAAAATCCATCAGATGCTGCTAAGAAATCATACAGTGCTTTATGTAATAAAATGGGTAAAAAAAATTCAGGATGTCGTTGTAATTTTACAATTAGGGAAACAACACGTGGTTCCAAACATAAAGAGTTTGGACCATATCTAGGCACTCGTAAGAAATTAGCAAAACCACTAGTTGTTAAATTTCCAAAAAGAAATGTTATATATAAGTATGATTCTAACGTTAAACTAGTAGGACAAAAAGGTGGAATCATATATTATTCATAAGTAATTTTTATACCATTCTTTCGCATAATTTATTTGTTTTTTTATACATTTATTTTTATCAAATTCTTTATTATTAATTATTGCTATAGTATCATCTATACATTTTATTTGATTGTTCATAAATATTTTATTAACTTTATCTAAAAATAAAATAAATTCATTATTTATATTAATATTATCTATATTAATATTATAATTTTTTAAGTCTATATTATTTAATAAAATTAATAATTTATTAATTATTTTTATATCACATCCTAAAAAACCTTTACATATTAAATATTTTTCAGAATTAGCAGTCCTACTAGTTAATGGCTTAAAAATATTAATTTCTTTATAAAAATTACTAATTATATATAATAATTTTACTGTGAATATAGTAAAAATATCAAATATTTTTATAATACAATTTTCTTTAATTTTATTACAACCTAAGCATAAAATAATCTCACTTAAAATTATTTTATAAGACATTTGTTCTTGTATATTAAAGTTAGTTGAAAAATCAAAACCACCATCACATGTTACTAAATCTGATTTATTAACTTCAAATTTAGATATTATTTCTTTTAAGTGATTTATATCATATAAATCTTTATAATCAATATTCATATTTTTATTATTTATTTTACTTTTTAATCTATCCCAATTTGGAATTTTATAAGTAGTGGGGTTTAATGTATATGAAAAATAAAAATCTAATTTATTACTTCTAATATAATGTAAAGCTTCTATAAAACCACCCGGTCCTTCTGCATTATTAGAAAAATAATAAGTTTCTATTTTATTATTTACTAAATTAAATTTTTTATTTAATTCCAATAATTTAAAAAAAGATCTACTTATTGGTTTTGTATTATTATTTATATATAATACTTTCTCATATAAATTAGTATATTTTTTATACTTATCCCACTTATCTAAATATTTTTCAATTTGATTTTTTTTATTATTTAAAATTTTAAAATACTCACGAAAAATATATGTTTTTTTTATTTTAATAATTTTTATTTCATTGAAATTAATAGGATTATTATTTATACATTTGTAGTTTATATTCATATAATTTATAAATTAATTATCTTTAAATTATTTATTTATTTTTTTTAATAATTTAGTTAATAGTATTGTAGGTGATGGTTCAGTTTTCTTAAATATAAACATATCATTAAGAAAACTGAATTCTTTTTCCGAATTTGTAAAATTTGAATATATATTTTTATAGTTACTATTTTTAGACATATCCTCAAATAATCTACTAAAATCTTCATTCTTAACAATTTCTAATTTATATTCACTACACAATTTAATCATATAATCCATATTTACTAGATTTTCTTCTACGCTTTTTCCAATTGATTTTATATATATTTCTATTTTTTTATTAAAATTAGGCTTATCACTATTATACTTAAAACTCCTATATAGTTTTTTAATAGACCAAATTATTTTATCATCTATTGATTTTTTAACTTCTTTCTTCCCTTGTAGTAATTCTAAAACTCTTTTACTATTAAAACATGTTCCTATAAAATATCCTCCTATTTTTAATGAATCACTTACATTTTGCATTAAAGATCTTATCATAATTTCATTATCCCAGAAGTATGATAAACTAAACTGACTTGATACTATATCAAAACTATTCTTATTAATTAAATATTTCTTCATTAATTCTATTGATATTTCATCATTAGCAGCATTAAAATCTGGATAAATTAATTTACTAAAATCACCAAATGTTAATATTAATTCAGGTTTGGGTAAAGGTGTTTCATCATATATATTTATAGACAAATCAAAATTACTTTCATTATTATCAATTCCAAATATAAAGTTTATTTTATTACGCTTCCAGTTATTCATGTCACCTAATTTACCATATCCGATATCTAATAATCTAATATTATCCTTATCATCTATCAAGGATATTGTGGTTTTTAATAAATTATATTTAACATAACCCGAATGAAATTTTTGATAAGATAATCTATTTTTTTTATTATTATTATAAGATTCAGAACTATAATATTCTTCTTTTTTATTAATATTTGGTTTTGTAAATATACCTGTGCTTAATATTTCTTCTGTTATCGGATTCATAATACTATCCCAAATATTATTTGCAACTGTTTCAAAATTTCCAAACATATTTTCACCATTCTTATATTTTAAAGTCTTATCGAATCTAATTCTAATCGGTTTCCACCGAAACTCCTCAATAACTTCATTTTTATCATATACAAATTCAACTATTTGATCGTCCTTTATAGGATTTTTAGTATTATTTTCTTTATCAATCGCATATATATTATCATCTATTATTGGTATATAAGTAATATTTTTATATTTAAAATCAACTGGTACACATATTTTCTCTCTATTATTATTATTTTTATTTAATTTTTCTCTAAAACCACTTACTTTTAATTTAATTATTTTACATTGATATAATTGTGATAACGAATCACTCCTTCTTTTATAACTAATAGGAATTTTCTTTTCAATTCCATTTTCTTTCTCTATCTCAATAAGAAAATCAATGGAATTATATAAAGGAGGTTTCCATTTAAAAATATTATCACATTTATTTTTTGGATATGGCATATTTACTGGAGTAAATATTAAACCATCCATTGGATAATCTTGTTTTTTATTTAATAATATTTTACAATCTTCAAATATTGTATCTGATTCATAATAATAGTTTTTCCCTTCAAAATTATATTTATCATTCCCTTTTATATCTTTTAAAAACAAATCTATATAATTATATCTATTATCTTTCGAATTCAATAAATGTAAATTTCTAATATCTTTCTTCTTATAAAATAAAATATCATATAGCAATATAATATTTTTTTCTTCTATATATTCTGCTTCAAATAATGAACCTGACCATTTTTTACAATTAAGTCCTGTATTTTTAATAATTAAGTTATTATTTAATAAATATATATTACCATCTAATTTTTTATCTATACTTGATAGAATTATTATAAAATTTCTTTCACCATCTGCTTTATATGTTACAGAATAATTTTTTATTATAGAATTAGATTTATTCTCTAAATTATTAAATTGAAGAGTAATTGGATTTGCTGCTACAAAATATTTACTTTTTACTAAATTAGTATAAAATTTTATAATATTATCATATTCTTTATTAGTAATTAAATAAAAGGATTTTTGAAAAAGAGTAACTAAAATATTTAAATTATTTATTAAACATTTAATAATATTATCTGCGTTTTTTATATTTCCTATATATTCTAATTCTATTTCATATATTAAAGCTGACTTAAAAATATTACTATTTTTAAAATTTATAGATTCAGATTGTCTTAATTCAGTTAAATCTATCCTAAATAAATTATCTTTAGTGTAAATTTCATATCTATTTTTATATCTAAATATTTTTTCTTTAGAATTTAAATTACTTGTATTAAATTTATCACTTATTATATTTACTTCACTTGATAATGAAAATTTAATTGAATAATTATCTAAATTATAATTATATATATTATTTTTTTTAATAACACTATAATCTATATCATCTAAGCTATCTGTTAACCAATATTTTTTAATATCATCTTCATTATTTATAGTAATTCTAATATCTGAATTCTTAATTATTATATCTAAATATGTCTTCTTTTTTACATTTAAACTTAAACCATTTTTTTCTTTAGGATATATTAAGTATTTTAATATATTTTCATATGATAATTGATTTAAATTAATATTTGTCATTTTATTATTACTACTTAAGCCACATAATCTAGCTTCTAATTCATAACTACTATTAAATATTTTTTTTTTAATAATTTTTTCTAATTCTTTATAATTATTTTTTGTAATATTCATATATTAAGTATTTATAAAAATATTTTTAAATATAATTTATTATTTTTTCTATATCTAATAATAGTTGTTTTTTATTTTTTTTTTTCCCATCTATATAATTATTTATTTTTAATCTACTACATAATTCAGTCAATTCTAATAATTTATATTTCTTATAAGAAATAAATACTTCTTCTTCAATAATAATCTTATTATCTAAATTTATATTATCTTTATCTAAATTATATTTATCTTTATTCAGATATATTAATTTATAATTATTATCAATTTTATTAAACATATAATTATTAGAATTAATATTATTAATAAATTTAAATATATAATCTCCTGTATCTATAAATATATTTACATTTAAATAATCCACAAATAATTTAATTAAATCATATCCATTTAAATTCTTATTTAATATTTTAAAAAATAAATTTTTTTTTTTTATTAATATATTTTTATTATAATTAAATTTAATAAAGAAATTTTGTTTATTAAATTCATCTATTAGATTTAATAAAAAATTTTCAAAGGTTTTTACCTGTTCATCAGGAGTTAATAATAAATTATTTTTATTTTTTAATAAAAATAAAATAAAGAATAAATTAGTAGAATATTTACTATCAAATAAATTTAGATAAGAATATTTATTATCTAAATCTTTATCTTCTGTATCTTCTTTTAAAAAATTAATTGGTAATTGTTTAGAACTCAAACTGCGAAATATATTTTCCATTTTTATATATAAAATATATTATTTTATATAGTATTATTAGAAAAATTTTTTATTTTTTTTTTTTTTTCTTCTACATCTAAAAAATAATCTTTATTTTCTTTAACAAAAGTTATATAATTATTTATTTCTCTTAAGCAATTATTATTTATTTTATTCATGTCTATTAATATTCCATTTATATTTTTTGTATATTTAATATTAAATTTCTTTATTATAATAAATATTTGGAATTGATTTTCAATTGGTAAATCTTCTATTGTTTTTATAATATTTTCCATTTAATATTAAATTAAAAATATTTTTAATATTATTTATAATTAATTACTATATTAATCTAATAAAGGTATTTTATCATCTTCTTCAGCATCTTCTTCTTCTTCTACTCCATCATCTTCTAATTCGTCTTCTTTATCTTCATCTTCTTCATCTTCACCTTCTTCATCTTCACCTTCTTCAGCTTCTTCTTCTTCTTCACCTTCTTCTTCTTCACCTTCTTCTTCTTCACCTTCTTCTTCTTCACCTTCTTCTTCTTCACCTTCTTCTTCTTCTATTTCGTCCTCTTCATCTTCATCTTCATCTATCTCCTTATCTGAGTCATTATCTGATATTGATTCTGACATTGAATCTTCATCATTATTTTTATCTTTGAAGTCTTCACAATTTAAAATACCTATACATTGAATTAATTTATCATTTAATTTAAATTGTGATTTTAAAATTTTTATTTCTATATCATCACCTTCATTAAAATTTTTAAAAATATCAGTTTTAGAATGTAATGTAATTGGTATAATAATTTCTAATGGGTTTAAATATGCAATTATACCGGGTTTAATATTATCTTTAACTTTACAACTAATTATTAAGTTTTGCTTAGGGTTACATATTAAACATTCAAAATCTATATTAATTTTTATAATTGATGAATTATAAAAATTATTTATATAAATATTACTCCTTTTAATTATATTTATTGAATCTTTTTTTATTAAGCCATGTTCAGAACATTTATTTTCAAATCTATTTTTTAATATATTTAATATACAAAAATCTAAATTTTTTTTTATTTCATTGTAATTAATAGAAATAGTTTTATTTATTAATATTTTATCAAATATATCCATATTATTATATATTATATTTATACTTTATAAATAAAAATCAATTTTTTATATAAACCATTTTTTTTTATCTTTAATTATATCATTATTATATAATAATATAAGTTCTATAAACACACATAAGTCTTTTTTAGATTTATATTTATTAGGATTATATTCTAGTGTTTTAATTATATTTTTTAATTCTTCTGTTTTAAAAGTATTACATGTTCTACCAGTAATAATTGTTCGTTTTGATTCTTTATAATTTAATGTTAATGCTTCTGTAAATTTTCTTTTATCTACTATTTTAAATTTATTGTTTTGAATAAATCCAGATATACTTGATAATGTTTTATTTTTATTATTTTTAAGTATAATTCTTTTTAAATCTTCAATATTATGTTTATCTAACTTGAACCACTTATTATCACTTAAATAATAATACTTATTATTTAAGTAAAAACCTATATAACTATTAATATTAGAATTAATTTCTGTTATAGATGGATTTAATAAATATTTATTTTTTATAAATAAAAATATATTATTTTTACTTGCTAATATTATATTTTTATTATTTTTATTATTTTTATTATTTTTATTATTTTTATTATTTTTATTATTTTTATATTGAATAATAATATTTTTAATAAATTCTATATGTATTATATCATTAATATTATTTAATACTAATTTTATTATATAAATAATATTAAAATCTTTAAATTTTTTTTTAATATTTTCAATATTCTTATTAATATCAATATTATTATTGATTTTAATATTGGTTTTATTTTTTTTCTCAATTTTATCTATTATTGTAAATTTAGATTGTTTAATTTTTAAAGGAATATTCCTATAATACATAGGAATATTTTCATCTTTAATGTCTTTTGGTTGAAAAATAAAATAATTACCTTTAAGGATTATATAACCTTCTCTATTAAATTTATCATATACAATATCTTTATTTTTAATTAAATTATAAATTGCTAAATTTATGTATTCTGTTTCTACATTAATATCTTTTTTAACAAAAGATATAATATCTTCTAATTTATAGATTATATCTCTTCTATAAATATTTTTTATTAAATCTTTTATTTCAGAAACTGAATCATTTATAAAATCTGATGTATATGTATCTGTATTTATTTTATATTTCTTATTTTTATCAGGCTCCCATGTACATTTATAATTACATTCTTTCATATAATTACATTGTCTAGAATATGGAATTGATCCATATTCTAAATTAATTTTTCTATCTTGAGATGTAATCTGATTACTATATTGTATTTTTCCTATATTATTTTGAATCTTATTTAAATTACAATCAACAGCTTTAATTTTTAATAATCTTTCAACTTTTTTAATTTCTTTATCTTTATTTTCACTTAATCTATAATATGTTTCATCTATTGTTTCATTTTCTGATAATTCTTTATTATTTTTAATACATAACAAAAATACTTCTACATTTCTTTCATTCTCAGGTAATCCACAATGAGATCTATATCTTATACCTCTTCCTATAATTTGTTCTATTTTAGAAAGATTAAACCAAGGTTCAGTTATATTAATTTGTCTGATTTTTTTTAAATCTAATCCTTCTTTTATTTTACTAGTTCCAACTAATATTTTAACATTTTTACCATCTTTATTATTATTACTATTAATTATAGATGTTAATTTTTGAGTATCTAATTTAGATATAGTTGCATCTCCTGCTAACAACATATATTTCAATTGTGAAAAAACATGTAAAAATTTTGAACTTTTTTTATCATGGATTGGATCACTTGCTTTACAGCCACATAAATAACACTTAGAATCTGGTTTTCTATTATCTTCTAATAATTGCTTTTCACTTTCCATCAAATATCTTTTACAACCATTTCTTTCTAATGCTAACGCGATTGGTATTACACCTGAACTAATATATTCAGAGTAAATAAAAATTAAACCCTTTGAATTAAATACATTATCTAATATTATTTTAATTTTACTTGAATATTTATCAATTTTCTTTATATTTAAGAAATCCAGTTTATAAATTCCAGACTGATATTGATAATAAGCTGATTTTTTTTTTGAAAAACTATCTATATATTCTTTTTTTATAAATGTACAATTCTTATCTGGTTTATCGGAATAAGCATTTCCACCATATGTAAGATTATTTACAGTAGGAAAAACTATATTACCAATTTGAGTAAGTTTTCTTTGATTTTGTATATTAATTTTACTTTTTAATTCATCTTTATTATTTTTTTTATTATTATTACTACTATTATTATTACTACTACTATTATTATTATTATTATTATTATTATTATTATTATTATTATTATTACTACTATTATTATTATTATTACTACTATTATTATTATTATTATTATTATTATTATTATTACTATTAATGATTTTATTAATTTCGCTAAGATAAAAATTATTTTGTAAATTTGACATAATAGCAGGGACTAATTTTAAGTATTTAATATATTTATCCTTATCTATTTTATCCCCAAATAAATTATATTTAGGATTAGGTTGATATACATTTTGGGGATAAATTCTAAATGGAAACATAGGTGGTTTTTCACCTCTTAAGTATGAAATAAAACCAACTGATACTTTATTTAATATCTCTTCTCCTTTTTTTGTTATTATTTTATTTTTAAAAATATCACTTTTTTTAATTTCTGGTAAATTATCGTTTATTAACATTAGATTTATTAAATCTACAATTTCTACTGCTGAATTATACATAGGTGTAGCACTCATTAAAACTAATTTTGTATTTGTTGTATACTTGGCAATTAGTTTTATTATAGGTAAAGTTTTGTTATTAGAAGCATCAGTACTTTTAATATTATGAACTTCATCTATAATAATTATTCTATTACTAAATATATTTTTTATATTTGAAATAATTAAATCATTAAGAGAAGATAATTTACCATTCCAATTACATATTTCTTTTACATAATTTACAAATTTTATATAACCATGAAAATCATAGTTGCTATTTATTATGGATTTTATTTTCTTATATTTATCTTCTCTTGATAAATATATTTCTTCTTCCAATAATTCGTAAGTTAAACCTGTGCATTGTACATGTTGAAATCTAGTCTTTTTTAAATCTTCTTTAGTAGGATTATATATTTCTTTTTTAAATTGATTAATAATATTATTATTAACTATTACTAAAATACGTCTATTATCATTAAAAATTAATGACTTAAATCCTTCAGCAATAGATATGGCTGTACAAGTTTTACCTACTCCTGTAGAATGATATATTAAAACACTATTATAAGGAGTACTTGTTGAAATATAATTTCTTAAAAACTTTTGTTGTGGAAGTAATTTCATTGATGATGAATTACATATATCTTCAAATGTTCGTCTATCAGGTATTATTTTATTTTTATTAAATTCTTTTTTTAAATATATTTTTTTATAAAAATCAGGATCATCTAATCTAGGGTAATATTGATATTCTTCCATTTAGTATATAATAATATTATATAAAGTATAATATTATTAATTAATAAGATGAGGAAATATTCATATTGTTATAATTGTGGTAATCAGGGTCATATATATAAAAATTGCCATTACCCAATTATAAGTTTAGGAGTAATTGGATATGTATATGATAAAAATGTTATTAAATTATTAATGGTAAGAAGAAAAGATAGTATTGGTTATACAGATTTCATAAGAGGGAAATATAATTTAAAACTTGAATCTCTATTAAATATAATAAATATTATGACTGAAAATGAAAAAAAAAAAATATTAACTTCTAATTTTAAAAAATTATGGGTGGATTTATGGGTTTATAAATCTAATAGATTTGAAAATGAATACAATAGAGCTTTAAGTAAAAATATAAACCTATTAAAGAATGGTATTATTCATAATAATAAAGTATTATTATTAGAAGAAATTATTAAATTATGTAATAAAAAATATACAGAATTAGAATGGGGATTCCCTAAAGGCAAAAGAAATAAAAATGAAAAAGATATTGATGCGGCTTTGAGAGAATTTGCCGAAGAAACAAATATAGATAAAAAATATTATAATTTAATAAATATTAAACCACTAGTTGAAGATTATATTGGAACTGATTTAAAAAAATATAGACATATTTATTATCTAGCAAAGTTAAATACTAATACTCCAATTGAATTAGATAATAAAAATAATTTTCAAAAGACTGAAATAAGTAAAATTAAATTATTAGACTTAAAGGATATAATGTCTTTAATTAGACCTTATAATAAAGAAAGAATTGATATAGTAAAATCTGTATGTAATGTTATTAAGCATATAAGTAATATATAAATTATTTATATATTTTTATAAATTTACCTATTTTTTCTCTATAATAATTTTTATTTTTTTTTTCATTTGTTTTAAGTAAAGTTTTTACTTTTTCTGGTCTATATGTAAATGGTTTATAAGTTATATTTTTTTCTGTTCTATATTTAAATTGCATATTAACATACTCTCCTAAGCAATCAACTACAAAACTTTTAAATATTGTATCACTAAATATTGTTTTATTATTATCTTTAAAATATTTTTCTCTTGCTAAATTTAAATAGTATAATATATATTCTTTATTATCTTTAGTTACACAATATATATATTTGTTACATAAACATGTTAATAGTAGCATGTCATAACTTAATAATAAATAACCTCTGTATTTAATATATTGAGTTGGTCTACATTTAATATTATAAATAATTACTTTTGGAATATTATTTTGATAGATAATATATTTTTCAGGTAAAATTGTAACAAATGTTTCAAATAACTTAATATTACAATTTTTAATAATATTTTTGTAAATATTAATATATTTATCTACTTGTGTTGTATATACTTCTAGATAAGAAATATTTATTTTAGGAATATTTTTAATTTTACTTAAATTTATTAAAAATAAATATTGTAAATACCCTCCAATTATTATATCCTTTTGATTATAGAGTGGTTTTAGATATAATTTTAAATTAATATTTTTATTTTTATCATTAAATGTATTATATTTTGTAAAAGAATAATATTTACTTAAGATAATATATCTAGAATTATCTTTATCCCATCTATTGTAAGATGTAATTGAATTACTTAAAGATAATAACATATCTATCTTTTGATATTCTGGTTTTACATAATTAATATTATTAAATTTTTTTTTGGGAATTTTATTATAGATGTGTTTATTTATATTTACACAATTCATTACTTCCATTTTACCAAGTTCGCCTTCTATATAAATATTATAACTTAATAATAAAACACCATTTAGATTATTAATAACACCATCTTTTGCTAATATATTTTTTATACCCTTCTTATGTAGCATATTAGACATTTTTATAATATCATTTCTAGCATTGGGTGAATAAATATCTATATCAGGTAGCGTATCCTTTGTAAATTCATATATTTTATCATTATTTGGTAGAAATTTATTTACTGCTAATCCTCCAAATATTATTAATTCATTTTCTTTAATATAATCAATTAAATAACAATAAATTTCTTTTAAGTTATTTATTGTCGGATAAAAATTTTTAATTTTAAAAATATTTATTACTTCATTTTTTTCTAGATATTTTTCAAACTCCATATATTATAAATTAGATTAATATTAAATAGTTACTACTTTTTCTATATTATTTGTTGGTATTAATTCAGGTAATTTAATTTTATTTAATTTATAATAAAAATTTTTCATTTGAAAATCTGTCATATTTATTGGATTATATGATAATTTATAATTATCATCAATTTTTAATTTTAAAGATTTTACAATATTAGTCTGTAAAATTTCATAATTATTAATTTTATGTTTATAATTATATAAGTAATTATTTATTAAATCTTCATAATGTTCGTATGTTTTATTAAAATATAAATTTTCTATAATTTTATTTAATAAAAATAAAATTTGTCCATGTATATTTAACACTTGATAAGAGTTTATAGTTAAATAATTATAATATTTATTTATTGTATATATTTTCATAATTAGTATATTATCTATATAAAATTCATAATAATATGATAAATAAATAAAACATTTATTTATTTTTTTATATTTTATTTTATATTTATTTACAAAATAATTAAATATATTTTGTAATTCTTCTAATATACAACATGACATAATTTCAATTATCCCTATATTTTTTTTAATTTCTATTTTATTAATTAATTTATATGCTAAATCACCTATTACTAATATTTTTTTGTTATATGCTAATATATTAATAATATCTATTTTAATATTATTTAATTTATTATCAAAATTTATATTTTTTATTTTATTAATTTTAAAATTATCAACAATTATATTAAATTGCTTCATGTAATAATACCAATAATAAGAATTATTAAGTGGTGTTATTAATTTTTCTAATATATTTAATAACATAAATCTAGATTCCAATATAGAATTTTCTGATTTAAGTAATTTAAAAATTTCATTTGGACAATAATATACTTTTATAATTGGCTTAAAATTAATTTCTATTATGTATTCAAATTCATTAAATGAAGAATAACCTTTTATGTATTTAAATTGTATACTTAATAAATTTATAATATTAAATATATCAATTAGTAAATTAGATGAGTATAAATTATAAGTTATATCTGGATTTGCTATAAAATTATATCGCGATTCTGGTATATTATTATAAAGAAATACTTTATTTTCTGGATATTTATTATTAAAAGCATAATTTCCAAAAAATAAAATTTTATTTTTTTTGGAGTATTTTTGTAAAGTCTTACTAATAAAATTAATATCTGTTTTTTTAAAAATTTTATATTTAGTTATATTTTTCTTGGCTTTTTCTATTATTATTTTAAAATGTTCATCTGACATTTATATTATGTATAAATATATATAAATGAACAAGATATCTCCTAAAAAATGGATAACACAAGATAAAAATAATTTTTTATCCTGGATTAATAATACTTTCAAGGAATTCAAATTAACTTCAAAAGACTTAGAAAGAAGTAACAAAAAAGAAGCGTTTAGATTTCAATTATTTATAAAATCATATTTACAACTAGATTCGCCATATAGAGGATTATTAATTTACCATGGTCTAGGTTCTGGTAAAACTTGTACTTCAATTATATTTGCCGAAAATTTAAAAAAAGATAAAAATGTTTTAGTATTAGCACCAGCATCATTAAAATCTAATTTTAAAGAGTCATTAATATCAGGTGAATGTTTTACTCAGAATTATAAGAATGATAAGAATATTGAATTAAAATATACTTTAATCAGTACTAATGCCCCTAACACAGCAACCCAAATAGAAAAATTAGGTCCATTGGATAATTATGTAATTATTGTCGATGAAGCTCATGATGTAGTATCAAAAGTAATGGGAGGTGGAGTTACTGGAAAAGCTATTTATAAAGCTTTAAAATATGCTACTAATTCTAAAATATTATTTTTGACAGGTACACCTATTGTTAATAAACCATTTGAAATAGCTGTTATTTTTAATATGCTAAAAGGTGAAATGGTTGTCCCAAGATTTACATTTGAATTAATAGATATGAATGAACTGGTAAAATTAGAATCAGAAATAAATAAACTAGAATATGTAAACTACTGTGAAGTTAATTTAAAATTAAGAAATTGTGATATATATTTTACTTATCCAGAATACTCTCCTAATTATAAGAAAGCGATAACTGAAGTTATCAATTTAGCATTAGATAAATATGATATACAAATGAAAGAGTTTCATACTCCTAGTAGATATACATTATTTCCTGAACAAGAAAAAAGATTCGATGAAATATTTATTAAAGATGTTGGTAGAGATAGAGAAAAAATAGCTAGAAAAGAAATTCTTAAAAGAAGAATGGTTGGATTATCTTCTTATTATCAAAGTGGTGATAAAAGTAAATATCCTAAAGAAAATGATACAAGATTTTTTAAAGTCCCAATGAGTCCATTACAATTTACTGAATATATTACAGTAAGATTACTTGAGAAAAAAGCAGAAAAAAAGATAACATCAAGTAAAACAAATTTATCATCTAAAAAGAAAAAATCTAAAGTAAGTTCTATGTATCGAGTTTATTCTAGACAATTTTGTAATTTTGTTTTTCCAGAAAATATATTTAGACCTTTTCCAAATCCATCGTTTGAAGAAAAAGTTCGCTCTAAGAAAACTAAAAATAATAATAACAATAAAGATATACAAGATGCCTTAAATATGGAAGGTAGTATTAGTAAATCGTTAGATGATCACGATGAGAAAAGAGAACAACAAAAGAAACTACAAGTCCGATACGCTGAAAGAATTTCAAAAGCTATGAACGAATTATATACTGATAGAAATAAATATCTTTCATTAAAATCACCTGAACTAGATGAAATATCCCCAAAAATGAAATTAATGTTCCAAAATATCTCTAGTACTCCTGGATTAGTTTTAGTTTATTCACAATTTGTTAAAACTGAAGGTTTAACTGTTTTTGGTTTCTTATTAGAAGCAAATGGATATAATAAACTTTCTATATATAATAAAGATGATCCTGGATTAAAATATATTTTATTTACAGGAGAACAAACACCAGATGAAAAAGATAAAATTATTAAAATATTTTCTTCTCCAGAAAATAAAACAGGAGATATATGTCGTATTATTTTAATATCACAAGCAGGTGCTCAAGGTTTAGATTTAAAAAATATTAGACAAGTGCATATTATGGAACCTTTCTGGCACGAAGTTAGAATAAAACAAATAATTGGACGAGGAGTTCGATATAAATCACATGTTGATTTACCTGAAAAAGATAGAACAGTTGATGTTTTTAGATATTTAACTATTTTTACAGAAGAACAAGAAAAACAATTCATTGAAATGTCATCTGGTCCAAGAGAACAAAGGGAAAGAACAACCAGTGATGAATATGTTCAAGATACAGCTTTTAAAAAAGAAGAAGTTATTAAAGAAACTTTAACTTTAATTAAAGAAAGTGCCGTTGATTGTGAATTAAACAAACACTTTAATGAAGCAAATATTAAGTGTTTAAATTTAGGAGATGCTAATACTTTGTCTTATTTTCCGGATATTAAAATAGATATTAGAACAACTACAACAAATGAAAAAACCAATAAGATAAAAACTCAGTTCAAAGGTACTAAAGGTGCTTTATTAAGAAGTGGAATAGTATTATTTCCTGGTAAGAAAAATAAATATAAAAGATTAAAAGGAAATAAATTAATTCCATACGAAGGGGAACTTAAGAAAGAAGATTTAGATCGAGTTGTAGTTTATAATAAAGAAACTAGAAATATTTACGATTATGATACTTGGGCAACTAAAAAAGAACTTTTAGATTTAGGACAATTAAATTATGATGGCATAGTTATTTAAATATTCTTTATCTCTTTCTCGTTCTCTCTCTCTCTCCATGTCTCCTTCTAACTCTCTCTCCCACTTTTTTTGTCTCTGACTCTCTCTCCATGTCTCCTTCTAACTCTCTCTCCCACTTTTTTTGTCTCTGACTCTCTCTCTCCATGTCTCCTTCTAACTCTCTCTCCCACTTTTTTTGTCTCTGACTCTCTCTCTATCTTCCACTCTCTCTCTGTTTCTCTCTCTCTCTCTATCTCTGTCTCCCTATCTGTATCTTTAATTTTCCTTTCCATTTCCTTTATGTTATTTTCCTTACTATCGTTATTCAATATTTTGTGGAGAGCAAGCAAATTTAAAAATTTTGATCCTTCTCTCTCTACCTCTATCGATCTCTCTTTTCTCTCTCTTTCTTCTTTATCTCCATCTTTCCGCACATATCTCTCTCGAGACACTCTCTCTATCTATCGAGACGCTCTCTCTAGAGACTTTATTCTTAACTCTTCTAGTATATTTTTTAGCATTTTTATATATTCTAGTATGGCACGACGTTCTACCAGTGTCAGTTTATTACGTTTATTACGTTTATTAGATATATTATCTACCTTGGTCGTTTCATTATGTAATCGTTTCATTATATTTCCTTTGAAAGGTTCAGACTCTGGTATTGTGCTAAGTAGTTTATTTATTTCTCTCAATAATTCGATTATATCACGAGAAGCACGTTCTTCTTCTACCAGTGTCAGTGCTTCTTTCTGTAATATTAGTGCTGCATCTGTCTCTGCCCGCGCATCTATCATTGCTTGTTTTACAAGTACGTCTACCTCTGCCAGTCTTGCATCTGTCTCTGCCTGTCTTGCCCTTGCATCTTTATCTACCTGTGATACTCGTGCCTCTGCATCTACATGTGCTTGTGTTACAAGTGCGTCTGCCTCTGCTTTCTGTGATGCCTGTGCCAGTCTTGCTTCTTCAAGCGCCTCTGCCAGTCTTGCCCTTGCATCTTTATCTACCTGTGATACTCGTGCCTCTGCATCTTTATCTACCTGTGATACTCGTGCCTCTGCATCTGCCTGTGCCAGTCTTGCTTCTTCAAGCGCCTCTACCAGTCTTGCCCTTGCATCTTTATCTACCTGTGATACTCGTGCCTCTGCATCTACCTGTGCTTGTGTATATGCATCTGCCCGCGCATCTATCAGTGCTTGTTTTACAAGTGCGTCTGCCTCTGCTTTCTGTGATGCATGTGTCAGTCTTGCATCTGCAAGCGCCTTATTTCTATTAATCAGTCTTGCAGATGCATCTGCCAATCTTGCCTCTGTGTCTTGTGTTTCTGCTTGTGATTGTTTTACAAGTGCGTATGCCTCTGCCAGTTTTGCATTTGCATCTACCCGCGCATCTCTATGTGCTTGTTTTACAAGTGCATCTTCCCGTGCTTTCTGAGATGCCTGTACCAGTAGTTCCCCCAGCCCATGTAATGCCTCTTTCTCTGCCCGTGATGTCTGTGTCTGTTTTTTTTCGTTATTGTTGTTGTTGTTGTTGTTGTTGTTGTTGTTGTTGTTGTTATTGTTGTTGTTGTTGTTGTTGTTGTTGTTGTTGTTGTTGTTATTGTTGTTGTTGTTGTTATTGTTGTTGTTATTGTTGTTATTGTTGTTATTGTTCTGTAGATGCGCTACCGCCACCGCATCAGTCTCGTTAATACTTCCTGGTGGTGGTCCTGGTGGTGGTGGTTCATGTGCTAGTCTTAGTTGTTGCGAATGTGCTAACGCCGCCGCATCAGTCTCGTTAATACTTCCTGTTGGTGGTCCTGTTGGTGGTCCTGGTGGTGGTGGTTCATGTGCTAGTCTTAGTTGTTGCGAATGTGCTACCGCCACCGCATCAGTCTCGTTAATACTTCCTGTTGGTGGTCGTGGTGGTGGTCGTGGTGATGGTCCTGGTGATGGTCCTGGTGATGGTCCTGGTGGTGATGGTAGTCCTCTTAGTGGTGGTTGCAGTCCTTGCAGTAGTGTTTTTATATTTTCTATCTTTATCTCTATATTACTTAGATCTGTGGATGATATTTTTAGTAAATTTTTCTTTTGCTGTTCCTGTAAATCTTTTATTATATTCCTTAGTTTATCTAGTTGTGATTTATGTTGTGGTTCTTGGACCAGTAGTTCGGTTATTATATCTATTAACTGTTTCACTTGGTTGTTAAGTACGGGATCTACTGTAGTTAGCATTTTTATTTCATTTAATATCGTAGCCAGTTCTAATGGTCGTGGTCCTACTACTGGTGGTCTTACTACTGCTAGAGATCCTACTACTGGTGGTCTTACTACTGCTAGAGATCCTACTAATGGTGGTTGTGCTGCTGCTATTTGCGCGTCTAGATTGTTATTATTCCCCACGCTAGAATTATCCACATCGATGGAGTCATCGTCATTAGATTTATAAGGAATTGTCACATACGCGTAATGAAAATATTTATCAAAATTATTTTTATTATAAGAAATAATTGAAACTAAATGCAAATTTACGCATTTAGTTTCAATTTTTAATTTACTTATTATCTTAAAAATGTCAGAGGTAAAATTTTCTATTCCAGCTATTGTATTAATATATTCGTCATTTAAATTATATTCACTATTAAAAAAATATAACATTTTGTAATCCAAATCTTTTATATCTTTATCATTTCTAATATAAAAAGTTTCAGTATTTTCTTCTAAGTAAAATTCAGTTTCTATATTCTCAGATATGTTCGATTTTATATAATCTTGTGCATTGGTTTGAATTTCATCAAATAGAAATGTAGATGTACTAGTGTTATCATGACTATTTAAGTGTTTTTTTATTAATTTTTGATATGCAATTTGATTTTTACGATTATAAATATTATTACAAAAATTAATTAACATCTTAACCATTTGATAATATTCATATTCATTTTTATGTCCAATAATCACAATATTATCATTTCTCTTAAAACAATTACAATAATCATCAATAAAACTTGGATATTCCAATATTTTTTTAATTCTTAATGAATAATTAACTTTATTCATTATTAATATTATTTTAGGGATAATATATATATATTTTCTTTTATAGTCTTTTAAGTTAATAATTTGAAAATCATTATCTATATCTAATTCATTTAATTTCTTAATCAATTTATTACAAGATTTACAACTAATTATAATATATGGTTTTAATTTTAAAAAATTAAAAAGACTATTATTAATATATGGTTTTAATTTTAAAAAATTAATAATATCATTATCATTATTAGTATTATTCCATTCTGTTTTATATTTTAACTTTGTATCACCAGTATAATTTAAAGCAGATATTAATATTTCTTTTAATTTAGTTTTAATATCCTCATTATTTAAATCGGATATAGGACGAATAATAAAATTATTATAATTTAATGATATTTTTAATTGTTTATTAAACATTGAATTATTATTAAATTTAAATATTTTTTTTAATTTCTTATGATAATTTATACTCATATATATAATATTTAAATATTATATATGTTAAAAAAAAATTTAATTATAATTATATTACTAATTGTATTTTTTTTTTTATTATTTAATTGTACTAATACAGAAGAATTATCAGTAGATCAAGGATATAATAATTTAAAAATTGGAATTAATAATTCTGAAAACCCTTGGTTTGAAATACCAGTAGCGGAAAATTCAACAAATATAAAAAAAAATCCACTGGATAATAATTATTTTTATACATTTCCTTCTACATATTATCCTTATATTGGGACAGAGTTATTTAATATAATAATTAATGACTTTAATAAAAAATATACAGACGTTATAGGTGAAGAAGATTTAAATGTAGTTAAATATTATGAAGTGCCACTAGAAAAATATAACAAAATCACATGGGATATTGATTTGAATTGGAATCCAAATTTAGATAATATAACAGCATATTCTAAATCAGATATATATGAAATAAATTATTTTAATAAATTTTTTATAAATAATTTAAATAAAATTTTTAAGAATTTAATTTTAAATAATTATCTATTTGAAAAAATAAAAAAATTTAGTTTTTTTCCTTTTTATATTTTTAAATATAAATTAATATCTTATTTAATTAATCAAAATAAAAAAATATTTAAATTAAAATTACAATTATTAACCAAATATAGTGTATTATTACCATTAGTTTATTGTAATATTGTTTTTATTAAAAATGATATGTATATAAATAAAATAGAAGTAATAGGTTTTAATAATACATCAGATATATTATTAAGAAATAATAGTAAAAAAAAATATTTTAATACTATAAATTCATTTAAAAATCAAGGATTTCCAATAAATATTAATAAAGAAAAAAAAATACTTAAGCCTAAAGTAAATTCACAATATGCTTGTTTTAATAATAAAAATAATATTATTAGAACAAATAATAAATTAGATTGCGAAAATAAAATATCATGGTATGGTAAAGAAAAGAACTCAGGTGTTTGGGATAGACCATGTAAAAATAATTTAGAATGTCCCTTTTTTAAAAGTAATAAAAATTATGATAATAATTTTGGTAAATGTATGTCTAATGGTTATTGTGAAATGCCTATAAATTCTAATAAAGTTGGATATCATTTAAATATAGAAAAAAATAATAAAATTAAATGTTATAATTGTAATTCTGATAAATGGAATCCTATTACATTATTAGGAGATTGTTGTGAAGAACAAAAAGATAAAACAAAATATCCATTTTTAGAATCACCTGATTATTCTTTTAATAACGATAAAAATAATAGAATAAATGCATTTAAAAATGAAAAATATATAGGTTTGTTTAAAAACTATAATATTTTTTATAAATATATACCATTTATTGGTAATTATAAAACTGAATTTAATTAAATTATATCATTTATATATTTTAAAGAATCTTTATTACATTCTTTTTTACCTATAAGTTCTTTACAATAATTACTATTATTATCACTTATAAGTCCATATTTAGTATAAAATTTGATTGCGAAATAATTTAATGGAATAAATCCAGTGGTAGTTGATATATTATTAAGTGTAATATCTTCTAAAATATATTTATTATTATATATTAGTTCTAATAATTTATATATATATTTATTATTAGAACTATATTTATTACAGTAAATAGATTCAAAATAGTATATTGTTTCAAATTTTAGATTATTTTTAATAATATTTATGTTAAAAGTTTTTAAAGATTTAATTTCAATAAATGTTTTATTAAATATAAAATTACCAAATTTATTTTCAATTTCTTTATAATTTATAGGTATCATTTGTAATGTATCTTCTGGATCATTATTTATTAAATTATTCAATATAGAACTTGGATTTTCATCAATAAACATAATTATATCATTCCCACCAGTATAAAAATAATCAACAAGGTCTTTAACATTACTAAGATATGTTATATTAGTATTTTTATTACCTAATAAAAAATTTATTAAAATTTTATTTTGTTCAGTTGTTATGAATGATAAATTAGGTTCATATATAGATTTAATATTTCTAAACTTTACTTTGGTACTATAACACATATATACAGTGGGAGTAGCTATGTTACAAATAAATTCTATTGAATTATTAATTTTATTAATATTATTATAAATATAAAAATTACTTATACATCCTAAATTTATATTATTTATTTTTAACTCCTCATATACTTTTTCATTATTTACAAAATCTTGTAATGTGAAATTTAAAAAATTTTTATTTTTTATACCTAAAATTAATATTTTTTTTATTTTTTTTACTAATTCTTCATTATAATATCCAATAATAATATTATCTTTAATAAAATTAATATTTATTAAATTATTTTTAAAATTAAAATATTTTTTAAATATTGTATTTTTATTATTTTCATTTAAAAATGGATTAAAGTATGTATGATAATTTTCTTTAATATCCATAATAACAATCAAACTTGTTATTATTAATATTATTATGAATATATATTTCATATTATATAATATATAAATGTTTTCATTTTTAAATTCTAGTTTTAGAAAATCTATATTTATTTATCTTATGTTATTATTTTTTATAAATATATTTATACCAAATATAGTAGATAAGAATATATCTCAATTAGCATGGTTATTAATAATATTAGCTATATTATCATTTTTATTAAATAAAATAATATTTATTTAATAAAATAATTTTAATTTTATTCGTTTTTCTTTTAATTAAATTTTAATTTAATTACATATAAGATGTCAGATACAGAAAAGAATAATGAAGAACCTGAATTAGATAACACTGAATTAACAGATGAAGATATAGATGATAATAGTGATGGGGGTGATTTTGATGATGATAATGATGACGATGATGACGATGATGATGAATATGAAACAGTTGATATTACCGAAAATGAACAATATCAGGTTGGGAGTGCTTTTTTTGAAAATCAAGATGGTGAAGGTATAGCTGAGATTCTAACTAATCTTGTTAAAGTACATATTTCACTCGTCGATTGTCAGCAAGACATGATTCGTAAACAATCAGAACAAATTAGTGCGACTAATACATTATCTAAACTTTTACAAAAATATTGTAAAAAATTAGATGAGAAAATATAATTCTTAAGCATATGGTATATATACTGGACTATCTTTTTCATATATGGTTGTTCTATATCTCCCTGGTATATTTTTAACAGTAATTATCTCATTACTACCCAATTCTTGATCATTCCTAATTCGATTTAATGGTATTTTTGAGCCAAAATTACCCATAATTGTATAATATTCCCATCGATTATCATTGGGAAATTTAGGTCTTCCAAATAATGGATATATTTCATTATTATTACCAAATATTTTATAAATTACTCCAACTTGTTGTGGTTCTCCTTCTGGTCCTCTTGTTCGTATATTAATTGGAGCTATATTTTGATTTGTTATGTTTAAAGAAGGATGTTCATTGGGAATTGTTATTTGTGAACCACCTAAACAAGGTTGTCTTCTACCAGCACATCCAATGACATTAGCTGGTAAATTATAATTAGGGTACCAGCTTTTATTATAGAATGGTATACTCTGAAATGGGTATCTTAACGGATTAAATACTCTATCTAATGCATTATTTTGCTTAGGATTATCAGATGGTAAATTATAATTTATTATAACATTGTCTTTTTCTATTTCAATATTATTTTGAGAATTATAAAATAATATAACAATTATTATAACAAATGTTAATATCAATAAAGGAAATAAAATAGTTTTTCTCATATAATAATAAAGAATATTTATTTTTTACAGCATAATTTACATGTTGAATGTGGTTTTTCAATTACAATTTTAGGTGTTGATGTGTAATTATAACCAGTGTTAGTTAATTTAATTTCATCTACTTTACCATCTTTTAATATACAAATACCAACTGCATCCAAACCATTACCTCCTAAAATAGAAATTATTGGAGCTTCTGAGTAATTTTCTCCTCCATCAATCACATGAATATTTTTAATATTACCATTTTTTATAGATGCAACTGCTCTAGCAGAATTAAAATTATTATTCTGACAAGATACTAAATTACCACTAAATTGAGCTCCTGTAAAATAATAACCATCTTCGCATTCATTTGTCATTTTACATTGTAATGTATTAACATCAGATGTGGAAAAGAGTGAATTGTTTTTTTTAGGGACATTATTTATTCTTGTACGTTTATTTGATTTTTTATTTATAACAGGTTTATAGTCAACATCATTTACTTTTACGGGATTTTGATAATTTGCTCCTAAAAATTTATTATTTTCTAATTCAAGTTTACTATAGATTGGAATATCTTTTTTTTCACTAAACCATGAAAAAAAATTTTCTTTTACATCTGAATAAATTATACAAGATATAAAAAATAAAGTTACAATTAAAATTATAATAAATCCAAAAATATTTGCTAAGTTATTTTTTAATTTCTTTTGCATTATAAATTATTTTTAGATTTTATTTTTTAATCATATTTAATTGTTCAAATGATTTCATTATTTTATTTCCTTCTTTTAATGCTGGAGTTAATTGATCCATTGTTTCTTTTAGTAATTTGGAAGTATTGACTAATCTATATAATTCTTTTTGTGCCATCATAGGTGACATATTATCTAATGAAATAAAATCTTCTGAGTTTTTTTTTGGCTTTTCATCAGAATTAGATTTTTCATTTTCTAAATTAGTAATTTCTTCCTTAGATAAATTATTAATTTCTTTCAATTCTTTTTTAGTAAACATTTCATCTAATCTTTCTAAATTTTCTTTTTTATCTTTAGCTTCTTCCTCGAAATGTTCTCCTAAATATTTTTCATTGTATGATAATAAAATTTTTAATACAACAAAAAAACCTAATAAGAAAAATGCATAAAAAATTGCTTTATTTACATTATTATAATATTCAAATGATATTACATATAATATTAAATAAGTAGATATTATATTAGTACAACTATTAATTTGTAATACTGCTAAAATCAAAGCAATTCCTAAAATAATATAATTATAATATTCCATATATAAATTAATATAAGATAAATTTATATTATATATAAGATTAATATATAATATATGTCTTCTTATAAAAATGGGAAATCTAAGTTATCAATACTAACATTTACTCCCTCAAATGGACAATTTATATTTGGAAATAATATTATTGGATCAGATGGTTGGCCAGCATCTAGACCAAATCAATCTAATCTTCCATTTACAAATGGAATATCTGCTTGTAAAGTATCAAATGGATATGGTCCGTATGTTTATGGATTAATAAAAATTAATTTTGAAAATAATAGTTTTATGGTACCTAATATTTATACATTTAAATTAGTTAATAACAATAATAATAATCCATATGTAAGAGAATATAACACAGGTAATGATGTTATATTAAATAGTAGCTTAATAAAATATATGATTTTAGCAAAAGACTTAATGAAGAATGATGATATAATTGGGTTAGGTAAAGTTAAAGATGTAAAAAAAGTATTTTCAAATAGATTAAATACATGTTGCTTATGTAATACTTCAGTATAAAAAATATAATTAATATAAATATATAAATGAATAATTATATTTTTTTTTTACTTCTATTATTATTATTTTTCATGATACACTTATATACTATTGAATATCTAGAAGAAAAAGCACCCTATCGTTTACTAGTTCCACATATTCAGTTTAGAACACTTCCAACTGGCCCATGGAATCATTTAGATAATCCAGTTTTTAAAAGCAATTTATGGAATAAAAATTATAATAATGTTATGTAATTATAAAATATATTTATTTACAATAAAATAAATAACACCAAATAATATTGCTTTTATTACTAAACCAATATAATTAATAGAATTATTATCATTTGACCATAAAAATGGAATAAACTTTTCAAATATTGAATCAAATGAATTAAATGTAAATAATATACATAATATAGCTACTAAAATAGGTCCTTTAAATTCATACCATAGAATATCAAAAATTGAAGTATCATCTTCAATATCAGGTTCATTATTTATCTGAATATTTTCTTCAGTGTTTTGGTTAGATCGAGGTGGAATATCCTGAATTATTTTATTATCTTGTTCAATTTGATTTAAAATATCATTTATACTAGATGAATTATCTTTATTTGTATTTTCTTTTTCCATTATAATATTATTTTTAAAACAATTTCTATTAAGAAAACGCAATTATATTATAGAATTACTAGTACATTTAACTTGTTTAGTTTTAAATACATAACATTTATTATTATCTTTCCAAATTTTATTTATAATAGAATTTGGGTTAGGTGCTTTATACATAATACAATTTCTACCATTACATATTTTTCTAAAAATACAGGACAAACCAAACCCCCATATAATTGATAATATAATTACTATATATTCATTATTAAATAAATTAAACATATATAGATTAATATTATATTAAAAAAAAAGAGATATTAATATATATGGAAAAAAAATGTGATTATTTTATAAAACCAATTATATTTAATGTAATATTAAAAAATAGACTATATGTTAAGAATTATGTATTTGTAGGTAAAGTAGAAGAATCTATAAAAGAAATTTTTAATAAATTAGAGAAAAATATATTATTAAGTAAATCAGATATATCTAAGATACAAAAAGTATATTCCAATGATGAGATTAAATTATGGATTAGATGTTCTAAAAAAGAAATAAAATTTATAGATGATATAATATATTTAGATGATACAATTAATATAATTAGAAAAAAAATATTTTTTTATTTAAGTAATTTAAATGAAAATAAATTTTTTATAGAAAATAATCAAGAACTTTGGATTATTAATAAAGACCCTTCTAAAACTAGATGGGGGTGTAAAACAGAAAATTTAGAAAAATATATTCCATTGGGTTATTATTATAAAAATTATGAATACATACCATCTGTTTGCGGTGATATTAAAATAGATTATAATAATTTTGTAGATGATATTGGTATATTTCAATATAAATTTAAATTAGTTAATAATTTAAATAATATATTATACGATGTAGTTGATTTTACATGTATTAAGCAAAATATTATTTTTGTTAATAATCTTGAAGTAGAAACAGATTACTTAAAAAAAAATAATATACCTGTAAATAATATTTTTATAAATGGATATATAAAAAAATATTGGCCTAAGGGATATATTAATTATGATTCAAATTTTTACTTAAAAAAATATAAAGAACTCAGTATTTTTTTTAAATATGAAAAGTTTATATTAAATTTAATTTATAATAAAAATATAATAAATAATTATTTAGGAAATTGTAATATAGTTTCTATAAGGTTAAGGTCAAATTATTGTAAAAATTTGCTATATGATAATAAATTAATTGATGATAATAAATATTTGGATTTGGTAAAAGTATTTAATTTATTACCTGTTTCCAATGACATACCATTCATAAAATATAAAGAAAAAATAGAATGGTTATCTCCTTTATATAAAATTAATAAAGACTTGATAAAAACAGAAAATAAAAAAAGAATTAAGGATTGGGTTACTAGTAATCCGAGAGGACTTATATTTAAATTTTTAATATATTCTATTAAAATTAATAATAAAATAGAAAATACATATGCTACAATTAGTATATTTTCTTCGGGAACAATAGAAGTAAGTTTATCTTTTCATGAAAAATATAATGCTACATTCGATACTATTATTAATATTTTAAATAAATTAAGCTTAGTTATTGATAATATTAATAATACAATTATAGATGATCCAAATAAAAAGTTAATTTGTCCAAACATACATAAGAATAAAAATATGATTAAAGAAGGAATAAAAACAAAAATTTTATTTATAAATATGTTAATTCCAATTTTAATAAATATTAATTTTGATACTTTAAAAATAATTTCAAATAAATTTACTCCTTTTATAGTTAAAGGACTAGATACTGGTAGAGATATTAAATATAAATTTAAATATAAAAGAAGAAGCAATTTTAAAAATATGAATGAAATATTTGACTTAATTACATTAAAAAAAAATGAAGGATATAGTGATAGAGAAATTAAAATATATCTTCAAGATTCATTTTATAAAAATACAGATGATGTGCAAAAATTATTTGATATGTGGAAAAGATTAACATATTATGAAACAGATAATATAAAACAAGGAGGGGCGTCTATTATGATACCAAAATCAGGTGATAAAATAAAAATATATGGAGTAAATAATATAATTGAAATATTTTCGATTTATAAATTATTAATAGTTGTAATGGATATTATTAATAATAATAAAGATTATTTTAAAAATAAAGAATTTAATAAATTCTTCGATGATGAAAAATACTTAAAAACATTAGAATCGAATGAAGAAAATAATGATAATATTAATTTAGATCAATTCAAAAATATAAATTTAAGTAAATTCATAGATGTTAAGAATTATATCAATGATAATATTAATATCAATAAACCAAATAACAAATTAAATAGTAAAAGAAAATCAAATTTAATATCAGATGAATCATTAATAGATCCAGTATTAAGACTTAGATGTGCTACAAGTGGAATCGATTATAAAGCAGATACATGTGTCGATTTATGTGAAGATTTATACTTTAAAAATAGAAGATTACAAAAATATGATAATAAATTATTTAGATATAAAGGGAAAAAGGGAACCTATTCGATTATGTGTCAAAAACCTCGGCAACCTATAGTTATGAATACAGACCCTTCTAAAAATCCCAAAATTAAAAAAGATTCTTATACATATGCTATAAAATATGGTTCTGACCCAGAACATCAAAATTATTATATATGTCCTAAGGTATGGTGTCCATATTGTGAAATACCTTTAAGTTATAAAAGTGTTAAAAATATAAAAAAAGAAAAAACTAGGTCTGGAATTTGCTACAGAGGTAATTGTCCATATGGAGATCATCAAGTATTAATAATAAATGATGATAAGTATGATAAATCAGATAATGGATTATATCCGAGTTTTACAAAAGGTAAACACCCCGATGGTTATTGCTTACCTTGTTGCAATGTCAAAGATATGCGAAATCCAAAATACAGTGAACATTTAATGTTTAAGAGGTGCTTAGGAGAAGAAGTAAATATTAATGATAAAAAAGATAATTATTATATTTTAGATTATAATAAAATCCCATTACAAAAAGATAGATTTGGTGCTCTTAGTATAAATTTACAACAATTATTTAAAAATATTTATGAACCAGGACATTTAGAGAAAGGAAACGAATACTACTTAAGATCTGGCGTAAATTTAAATATAAATCAATGTTTTTTAGAAGTAATTTTAAAAATATTTAATGATAAAACTAACTCCACAATTACATTAAATGAATTTAAGTTATTTTTAATAAAGAAATTAACAATTAGATTATTTAATAGTCTAAATAATGGTAATTTAACTTTAATTTTTAAATTAAATGAAGATACGAACGCATATGAGAATTATAAATCTTATTTATTATCGAATACATTTATTGATTATAAATACACATGGGATTTTTTATCTAGACCAGGGATATTATTTCCTGATGGATTAAATATATTTATTTTTACTTCTAATACTATATTATGTCCAAAGGGTAATAATATAGATGACATGTATGATTTAAATAGACAATCTATTTTTATTTTTAATTATAATAAATATTATGAACCTATTTATTTATTAAAATATAAAAAAAGAAATAAGATTGAAGTTGTTAATATCTTTGATATATCTTATAATATACCATCTATATTTCATTCTCTTATAGTAAAAAATTGTAGAAAATATTATGATATAGATTGGAAAAGAGTATTAAGTGATAATATGAAGTTATTAAATATAAAATATAATATTTTCTCTACAAAAGAACCATCTTTAAGTTTTGTTGAAAATGAATTAAAAAATATGAATGAAAATTATAATATCGAATGTCAAGTAGTCGATAATTATAATAAAGTTATAGGTTTATTATTAAAAAATAAATTATTTTATCCAGTTGAGGCAACTAATATTAGATTAGACTATAAAGTATGTGATAAAGATTATCCATTATTAGATTTTAAAGAAACAAGTAAATTATATTTTCAATTTAAATTAAAAACAAAGTTACCTTATAATTTTGTTGGTAAAGTAATGGACCAATCAAATAAATTAATAAATGTTCTAGTGTTAAATACAGGTAGATATGTATTTATAAAACCATTAAAAAATATTAATAACTCTTTACCATTATTAAATATACAATATTTTTCAGATGCTGAAAAATATATTGAAAATGGTGAAATTGTAGATAAAGAAGCATATAGTATAACAAAAAAATATGATTATTTTGATGAATCTTATATCAGATATAAATTTGAAATTAGTAAATATTTACAATCGGATTTAAAAGTTAAAAATGAAATAATTTATTTAATTAAATCTGATTTAGAATTTAATGAAAAATTAAATAAATTAAAAAAAATTATACAAAACTTAAATATAAAACTTATAACTAATAAAAGAATAGAACCTATAAAAATAAATAATTATAAAATGTCTAATATTAGAATCCCATGTTATTTATATTCTAAAAAGTATAAAGGTAAATTATTAAAAGACATTTGCTTATCTGATTATCATTGTAGTTATTTAAATAAAAAATGTTCATTGTATTTCCCATTAAAAAATCAAATAAATAATAAAAATAATAATATATTATTTTTAGAACAATTAACTAATAATCTATTGCAAAATAATATAGTTCAAAATGAAATCCTTAATAATGAATTTAAAGAAATAATTGATCCATTGATTTATTATCCTAAAAAAAATGAAATATTTATTTATGGGATTGATTATATTGAGCAATTTGAAGATTTATATAATAAAAACAAAGATAAATTTATTTCCAATAAAATACCATTAGATGATACAAATCCAACTTTAGAATTTTCAATTATAGATAAAATGTATTATTCACAAGCTATTATTGATAGAGAAGATGATATATATTTAGAAGAATTAAATGTATATTGGAATAAAATATTAGGAGATAAATATAAAGTATTCAAAACAAATATAATTTTTGGTTCTATGTTTTATTCTGTTTCAAGAGCATATAATACTTTAGTTAATGATGAAATCACACCTGCAAAAGTAAAATGCATGCTAATAGATTACTTATCCTCTATTAAAACAAATACTTTATGTAAAATATTAAATATTTATCAGAATACTTATAAAGATGATACAATTTCTGTATATAATAAAGACCCTCAGGTATTTTTATTAGATTTTTATTCACATATTGCACCATTGGATTATAAAGGAATAACTAATTTTAATCAATTAAAAGATTATATTTCTAATAATTCTTATACTGGATGTATATTGGACATTTATTTTATGAGTATTATGTTTAATAAAATTATAGGTGTTATTAATTATAGGAAAACTCCAAAGAATATTAAAGGATTTAGATGTTTTGGAAGTGGTTTAATAAAATCGAATGATATTATATTATTATATTCTGAATTATTGAAAGAGTCCGATAGAACTACATATAATGTAATTCAATTAAATGGAAATTATATATTTAAGAAAAATAACTTTAATAAAGATTTTTTAAAGTTATTAATTGAAGATTGCAAATGCTAATTTAAAATTTTTTTTGATTATAAAATATAATACTAATAGTTACAAATAAATTTTTAGAATCAAAAATAATTCACGTTCACGTCTTTCTTTTTGGAGGATGTTTAGTTTTCAAAGTATGAGCTTTGGGGTTTCCTGTAGATTCGTCAGGACCATAACCCTGATCTGCTGCGCATTGTCCTTCAAGTGTTAATGCCCACTTCTCATCACATATGTCCTTCTTCTTCTGATTCTGCAATCTTATTTGTTCATGCACAGTTTCAGTTACTACAGGGTCACGCGCATCTGGCTTGTCTCGGCCCTTGTTTCGGCCCTTGTTTCGGCCCTTGTTTCGGCCCTTGTTTCCCATTCTTAATATTATTCTGAGTTGTTCCGTTATTTATATTATATATTAATTTAATTTAATAAGTATCATTTTTTTATTTAAAAGTATATTAAGTAATAATATTAGTATGCTAGTCGATGATTACATTAAATATTATGAAACATATAAAAAAAAATTCGGTGATAGAACAGTTGTGTTAATGCAAGTAGGGAGTTTCTTTGAGTTATATAGTAAAGAAGATGAAAGAAGTAATATAGGTTATTTACAAAAAATATGTAGAAATTTAGATATACAATTAACAAGGAAAGATAAGTCAAAGCAAGATGAGTCACCAAAAACAAATCCTTATATGGCAGGTATACCTATATTTGCATTACAGAAGTATTTAGATAGATTATTAAATATGAAATATATTGTTATTTTAATAGAGCAAGTTACACCTCCACCGAATCCAAGAAGGAAGATAACAGAGATAATGAGTCAAGGAACTAATTTATCAGTAAATAAACCACAATCGAATTATATAAATTGTATTTATGTTACCGATGAAAAAGATTATAAGACAGGTGAGGTGTTTTTAAAATATGGAATAACAATTATTGAATGTTCTACTGGCAAAAGTATTATATATGAATCATGTAAAGATAATAGTCAAGAAGATGTATATAGATTTATTCATTCATATTATGGAAGTGAAATAATTTTATATAATTTATCATCTAATGAAAGAATTGTTGATGATTTTGAATTAACAAATGTTAATGAGTTTAAGGAAATTAATAAGAAGTTATTAAAGATAGATTATCAGAATGAATTCTTAAGTAAAATATATAATAATTGTGGATTACTTTCACCCATTGAATTTTTAGATTTAGAATATAAACATTATTCTGTTATTTCTTTTATCTTACTTTTGGATTATATTTATTTAATGAATCCTAAAATATTAAGCAAAATAAATATTCCAGTTATTTGGAGTGAAAATAAACATTTAATTTTAACAAATAATACCTTATATCAATTAAATATTATTAACAATAATACTATTTTATCCAATAGTAAAATTAGAAGTTTATTGGATATTATTGATTTTACTTCAACTGCGATGGGTAAAAGAGAATTAAAAAATAAAATATTGAATCCTATTTTGGATAAAAAGGAATTAAATAGAATATATGATATGACTGATATGCTTAAAGAAAGATATAAAGAAGTCGAAGAAGTATTGAAGAATATATTAGATATAGAAAGATATCATCGTAAATTACTATTAAAAGTTATAACGCCTTATGAATTTGGAAATTTGGATCATACATATGATTCTATTATTAAATTACACGAATTAGTAAAGGATTTATTTGATTTTAATATTGATGATTTTAAAAAATTTTATTTTAAATATCGAGAAACTTTTTTAATAGATGAAATGGTAAAATATAATATGAATAATATTGGAGGAAGTTTTATAAAAAAAGGAATTAATTCTGATATAGATAAAATTTTAATTGATATAAAAAAAATAGAAAATATTTTCAAAGAACATCAGGATAAATTATTAAAAATTGGTTTAGAAGAAGATGCTAATTTTAAAATTAAATTTGAATATACAGATAAAGATGGTTTCTTTTTATCCACAACCAATAAAAGAAGTAATTTAATTAAAAACCAAGGTTATATTATTAAGAAACATGTTGGAAATAATGTAAAAATAATTACAGGGGATTTAAAAAATCATTCAGATAAATTATTTCTACTAAAAGACAAAATTAAATCATATATGAAAATTGTTTATTTAGATTTACTAAAAGAATTCTCACAATTAATAACACCCTTTTATAAAGAACTTAATTTATTTATTACTAATATTGATATTTTTAAATCATACGCTAAGATGTCTATTGTAAATATTTATTCCAAACCCATTATAGAAGATTCAGAAAAGAGCTACTTAAAATGTAAAGATTTAAGACATCCTATCATTGAAAAAATACAAACTCAATTGGAATACATTGGCAATGATATTAATTTAGGTGATGAACAAGATGGTATTTTATTATTTAGTGCTAATGGAGTTGGTAAATCATCTCTTATGAAAGCTATTGGTATTTGTATTATCATGGCTCAAGCAGGAATGCATGTTCCTTGTTCCGAATTAATATTTTCACCTTACAAAACTATCTTCTCTCGTATCATTGGAACAGATAATATTTTTAAAGGTTTATCATCATTCGCAGTGGAAATGGGTGAATTAAAAACTATTTTGAAGTATGCTGATAAGAATAGTTTGATATTGGGAGATGAGATATGTCGTGGAACAGAGGATATATCAGGATTAGCAATTGTGGGTGCTGCTATAGATACTTTAGCAAAAAAGAATACGAGTTTTATATTTACAACTCATTTACATCAATTACCTAAATTGGAAATAATTAAAGATTTAGAAAATATTAAATCATATCATTTAGAAATAGAATATAATGAAGAAGAAGATAAATTAATTTATTTAAGAAAGTTGAAAGAAGGACCAGGTGATTCAATTTATGGATTAGAAATTGCTAAATATATTCTACACGATGATGATTTTATTAGCAAAACAATGAAATTAAGAAATATTATTATTGATAAACCTAAAAGTATTTTAGCAACAGAAACATCAAAATATAATCCAAATGTTTTTGTTAATCATTGTTATATTTGTAAGAAATCTATTGATATTTTAGATACACATCATATTAAATTTCAAGAATCAGCTGATGAGAATGGTAATATTGATAATATACATAAAAATAATAAATCTAATTTAGTTATTTTATGTAAAGAACATCATAATATGGTTCATCAAAATAAATTAATAATTGAAGGATATATCAAAACCAATAAAGGTGTTGAATTAAAATACAAATATAATAATTGTTGTCATAAAAAAAAGAAGTATTCAAATGAATTAATTGATAAAATAAAAGAATATTTAATTGATAAGAAGGTTAATAAGAGAACAGAATTGGAAATAAGGAAATTACATAATATTAAGATTAGTATTCCTACATTAAAGAAGATAGTTAGTGGGAATTATTAAAAAATGATACTAATATTTTAAAAAAATATATTACAAATACAAAGTTGAGATAAAAGAATACATCACCTCAATGGACAAACAAGCACCACACATGACAAAAATGAAAATGATATTAGAATTGGCCGAGCTTGACTATAATTGGACATACTCCGAAAAATATGGATTGCGTAGTCTGCATCTTGCGAAGGCAACCGAATATGAACCTTATCCATCACATTATGTGAAAGAGGATATGAATGATGAGTTGGTCGAGTCAAATGAAATACAGTATATCAGATTCAGGCTGATGCTCATCGACGAAAATTACCTTCGAATATGCCACTTATTCTTCTGTGAGAAGAATGTCTATGAAAAGGCATCGGATTTATACCCATCGTCAAAAGAAGCCATTGAGTTTCTTTCACTTCCACCAGGCCACTGGTTTAACCAGCAGTTAATTAATCGCAATTTGAATGTTGGACAGAAGAAGACACCCATGATTAACATCTTCTACAATTTTCGAGACCAATGTGAGGGTGGTAAGGATGATGAGGATGATGAGGAATACGATTTAGATGAAGTTGCACCCGAACCTGAATTTGTCGATAAATATATGACCAAAGCAATTGAAAATTCAATTCAAACAGCTAAAAATCCTAATATATGTAATGATGTTCAATTAGCTAGTGGTATAGAGGCCAGTTTACAAGGTAGTCAAAAAGATAGAGGTATTAATCAAACTCAATTGGAACCTGAACCCGCCACTGCTGCGCTCTGTGCAGTGCTCATACCAGCCGCAGTCGCACCACCCGAAATCGACTCTATCGCGAAGACGTGATCTATTATTTATTATTTTAAATTTGGTAAATAATTTAAATATCACCTTCTGTAATATCCAATAACTTTAATAATTCTTCTCTACTTTTTATTTCTTTACCTGTTTTTTAAGTCAGATAAAGCATATTCATTTAACTTATATCCTTTACTTTTGGCAATTTCTCGTAATCTTCTACTGAATGCTACTCCAGAAGCAAAGAATATCTTTTACAATAACTTAAAAAATGATACCTATTTTTTTAAAAACAAAATATATTACAATGTTGAGATAAAGAATACACACCTCTACACACTCTACTCACGCATCACACTCGCAAATCGCAAATCGCAAATGGACAACCCAGCTATCTTGAGTGCCGATTTGAAAGCTTCTTTGGAGAGAGAACGTGAGTCTGTCAACACGCTTGTGGGCCAGGGTGTCGCACTATACAATCACATTCGTAATCTTAAATTAAGGAATGAAGATTTATGTAAGGTAATTACAAATCTTACTGCGGACGTTCGTAATATGAACAGTGACTTGTTGTCCAAGTGCTCCACGATTCTCTCTCTTTCTCTCTCTCTCTCTCGCAACATAAAGCAAAATGTTTGTATGAGGGAGAGTGTGAAAGAATACAAGTCCACGATTCTCTCACTTAATTTACAGATTGAAAGTATGAAAGAAGTGGAGCAGGAGAGAGAAGGTCGCAACATAAAGCAAAGTGTTTGTATGAGGGAGAGTGTGAGAGAATACGAGTCCACGATTCTCTCACTTAATTTACAGATTGAAAGTATGAAAGAAGTGGAGCAGGAGAGAGAACGTCGCAACATAAAGCAAAGTGTTTGTATGAGTGAGAGTGTGGAAGAATACGAGTCCACATAGTTCAGTTTACTCTCTAACCCATCGTGGTGGGACCACGACAAAAAAACAAAAAATAATTTAAATATCACCTTCTGTAATATCCAATAACTTTAATAATTCTTCTCTACTTTTTATTTATTTACCTGTTTTTTAAGTCAGATAAAGCATATTCATTTAACTTATATCCTTTACTTTTGGCAATTTCTCGTAATCTTCTACTGAATGCTACTCCAGAAGCAAAGAATATCTTTTACAATAACTTAAAAAATGATACCTATTTTTTAAAAACAAAATATATTACAATGTTGAGATAAAAGAATACATAGTAGACGAAAAGATGGACAAACAAGTATCATCATTGTGCATAACAACGGCAGAATTCAAACACACAAGGCTGTACAACGTACTTATGGCTCGCTTAAACGCTAACTGTGTGAAGATGATGGTATTAGATATCGATACGATAGAATACCGCTTGGCCGAGTTAGAGTTTGATTACATATTCTCCAAAGAAAAAGGATTGATGGAATTGGATCATTATCCAGATGGTGTGGATGTGGAAGTGGATAGGAATAATGACTTGAACACCTCAACTGAAATAAAGTATGTCAGATTCCACCTGACGCACTGCGACGAAGAGTACTATCGATTATGCTTCATATTCCTCCGCATCGTAGACAGCGATGATGAGGAGGAATATGATATGGAGGGTGTCTATGAAGATGCATCCGAGTTCTACCCATCCTCAGAAGAAGCAATCGAGCTTCTTTCACTTCAAAGAAACCACTTGTTTAGCTTGTATTTAATTGATCTCGATTTAAAAGTTGGACAGATGGAGACATCCCTGATGGAGATCTTCTACGATTTTCAAGAGCAATGTGAGAAGACTGAGATTATCCGTCGCCGTCTCCTGATGTGATCCATCAAAATTATTTAAATATCACCTTCTGTAATATCCAATAACTTTAATAATTCTTCTCTACTCTTAGGGTGTATTTCTTTACCTGTTTTTAAGTCAGATAAAGCATATTCATTTAACTTATATCCTTTACTTTTGGCAATTTCTCGTAATCTTCTACTGAATGCTACTCCTGAACCAAAGAATATCTTTGCGGTTACTAAACTTTCTAATGGACTAATGAGAATATCTACATGTCTAACTATTTTATGATTTGGTAATTTCATTAGAGTTATCATTAAATTTCTTCCTATCGATATAACTTCTATTATTATATTCCCTAAATGACTTCTAATATTTTCTAATAATTGCTTTTTAATTTGTGAACATTTCTTAATAGAAGGGAATGTACAAATTGTATCAATATCATGTGCTCCTTCTTTTTTAGCTTTACCTGTAACATAGGAACCTGCTAAATAGACTTTGGCACCTTTTTCAATTTTATTAAATTCTTTTTCCAAGTATTTCTTATATAATTCCATTTCTTTTACTTGAACTGGTTTTTCTAAATTCTTCAAGTACTTTAATCCTATTTCTTGGTCTTTAGTTAATTTTACTTTACCTTTTTTATAAGCGTTCTGTAATTCTTTAACTGATTTTATATCTTGTCTAATAAATTGAACTGCTTTAGATGGACCAATTCCAATAACCCTTTGTAAATTTTGTCTGCTAATAATTTTAGGGTCTTTTTTCAAGTCATCTAATTCTTTTAATTTACCAGTTTTAATAATTTCATCTACTTTTCTTTTCATACTCTCCCCAATTCCTCTAACATCCTTTAAGTCATCTCCTTTAGTTATAGGTCCTTCATATTCTTTTAGATTTCTAATAGCTTCAATATATGCTTTAACTTTAAATTTATTATCTAATATTTGATGAGTTTTAAGTAAATCTCTAAAAATATCAAGAATTTTAACTTTGATGGATGTAGTTCCACCTTTTTGTAATAATTTATTAACTAATTTTATTTCGTCTTTATATTTGCCATGAGTTTCTAATATAAGAGGTATATGGTGATCGACTCCTATTCTTAATATTTCTCTTAATGCATCTATTGTTCCTCCTTTAGATTTATCAAAAATATAACCTTTCCCTAATGCTTCATGGACATCTTTATGAGAACCACATTCAAATTTAGCATCATTAAGATGCATTAAAATAATATGCTGATATCCAATTTCTTTATTAAATTCTGAAAAGAAATGTTGAACTTCTTTAATAGTAGTAATACAATAACCAGTTAAGAAGATATGTGCCGTATCTATGCAAATTCCTATTTGCTTATGTTCACTTGGTGTAAACATTTTCCAAAGTTTTTTAAATTCTGGAATATTATGAGCTATTTTGGTACCACCCCCAGCAGTTAATTCTAAAATAACTTTAACTTTTGGAGGTTTATGTTTTATTATGTATTTAATATTTTTAGCAAAATTAGAATACGCTTCTTTTACAGGTAAGTCTTTAGAAGAACCTATGTGTAAAACCGAACCGATTCCACCTACTTCACGTAATCTTTTTAATTCGTTTAGATAATAATCTAATGCCCACTTTATTCTTCCCGATGTAGGTGGATAAGAACAGAAGTTTAATAAATAATTAGAATGAACTACCATCCCTATATTATGTTTTTCTAAATCTGCTTTTATATTTTTAGGGTCTTTTATTTCAACTAAATCTTTTTTGGACGATGAATGTGGATTATGAGTAAGGAATGATTGAAAGTAATTGGCATTGTAATCAATAGCCTGTTTAACATCTTGTTCTAGTGTTTGGTCTAATGGTGTTTGGAAGCCAATTAGTAATACCATATATTATAATGATGTAAAAAAATGATACTTAATATATCATAACTAGTTTAATAGTATTGACAAGAGACAAGATAAAAATGTGTGATTGCGCGGGCGGTTTTCGTTTCCCTGGTCTCGATAATGTAATACCCGCGGATGATGTTTGTGGTACATGCCGTCACCAACTCGAGACAGAAGGATACCATTGCACTTGTGAAGGCTGTGGTTTTTGTTCATATTGTTATGAACTCGGAATTGAAGCGTCAATTATGGAAGGATTAGCGGGTACATGGCCCATTCGGGACGTTATAGAAAAAAAAATTGCAAGGATCGAGCGTTACTGTATAATCGCACGCGGCAACGGTGATGAGACACTCTCATATAAAATGTGTCTCATGCACTTGAAGATCGATGATGTCTTCTATTCGATGTTATTTGCATCCTCCAAAAAGGAATACGCAAATGCTTTAGAGTTCAAAAACCACCGTAATGATTTAATTATAACGATGGTTTTGGATCTGGTTACTTGTCCATTCGTACGTTTGGCTGAAGTTCCGATTATCTACCATTACAACTACACATATTACCTTGTAATTTGCGTGATTTTAGCCATTTCTTGGCTTTTTTATCACAATTACACCCAAGTGACTTCTTTACATTAGCATTATCTTCAGCATCTTTAGATGAATCAAATAATTTCTTAAGTTCAACTACTTCCTTAAAAAATCCATTAAAGTCTTCACCTTGAATCGTAACACCTGTTTCTGTAATATTTAGAATATCAACTAATTTAGCAGAGATGTTACGTGTTTTGTATCGAGAATAAAAACATTTATCACCTACTTTCCTAATTGTCTTTTTAAAATTTAATTTGATTTAGATATGCTGATGATAGAATAGATTTTGCTAAGTAATTACTCAAAATTTTAGTATTATTTAAAGTATTTTTATACGTTAATTTATTAATTTTAATAATTTTACCGTTTACTATTTTAATTTTAATTAGTCGCATAGTTTCTAATAAATATACCATATCATCTACGGAGTTTGAAAAATATTTTTTACTTAGATATTTAAATAAATATTCTTCGAATATTTTTAAATCAAATTCCTTGGGTAAATTTATATATAATTTATTTAGATTACTCCTTAATTTGGTATTTCTTATTAATTTTAAAATAAATCCATTTTCTAATGATTCTCTATTAATACATTTAATATATGTAGGTTTTGTATATGCTTTTTTTAAAAGTAATTTGCTATATATACCATTTTTATTTTTATAAAATAATTCTTTATTAATTACATTTAAGATATCCCATGCTCTTAATGATTTTGTATTTATTTTAATACCTAATGCTCTTCTTAATTTAGTAACATACCCTTTAGTAACTTCTGCTTTCCATCCTTCCATCATTATATTATCTAATGACTTAACCCAGTCTTTATCATGATAAACATAAATAGTTGTTTTATGTTTTCTGGAATTATCCGCAATATATGTTAAGATGCGACACAGATTTGGAGTATATTTAGTAGATATATTATCAAATATTCTTAATTCTACACCATTTGGTTTTTCCATTGGATACCCCGACGCATGGTCTGGTCCACCAAATGTTCTAAAATTACTACTAAATCCAGATACTGCGCCTGGTTCTCTTAATCTAACAGATTCAGCTAATTTTTTACAATAATTAACTTGCTTCTTACCTTTAAAACGCATATCTTTTCGCCAATTAAATTTCAAATTACTCATTCTACCAATTCCCTTATCAAACTTTCTTACATCACTTCCGGCAAAATTACCCCAACCAATAGTAGCAACTCTCCAAGAACCTTTAATTAATCTATCTTTAGAACCTATTGCTTTATCATCGCCACTAAAAAAACCAGGTATCAATAATGGTTCTATCCATTGAACTTGATTAGCAAAGTTCTTATGTGCATCAATGAATTGTTTATTAGTTGTTGTTTCTTTAAAAGGTAAAGTTATAGTGATATGAAAACTCCCTAAGTAATCAGTTTGTAATTGCTTAACCCCCCTAGCTTTAATATAATTACTCATTCCTAATGGAAATGGGACTAAAAAATCATCTTTTATTTCTTTTTTTAAATGAGAACATTCTCTTAAAATCACCATAAATAAGTCTTGTTGTTTTAGAATATCTTTACAATAATCTTCGAAGCATCTTTTGTCGAATGGTCTATCTGACACAAATTCAGGCATTTTAATTACTTTATCTTTTGAATTATGTAGAGGTTTTATAATCCATTTACCATCACATTTGCGACCAGTTTGTTCAAATTTACGCATAACTACATCCTGTATAAAATTATAATATTTTTTTCTGTTCTTTAAAGGAAATTTTTTCTTTAGTTTATCCCACTCCATTAAAATATGCTTAGCGTGTTTTTCAGTATCTACTAAATCGTAATGCTTTAAAATCTTATCCCCTAGTGAAAATATTTGCATTTCATGTTCTACCCCAATAGCCCAAAAATACTTATCCTTAAAAGACATTATATTATTTATATATATATATTTTAGATTCTGTCAACTTTTGAACGAACACATTTTCCTTCCATTATTTTATTCTTAAGTTCTTCTTTACACTTATTAATATTGATACAATTATGGGAATGAGGTAATCGATGCATAGAACAAAAGTATTTTTGACATCCACATGACATATCTGTTAATTTTAATTTAATTCTACAACCAATCATACAACATCTTTTAGATTTTTTTAATGGTTTATTAATTGTTGTTAATTTAGGTAATTTTATTGGAATAATATCTTTAGGTAATTGTGAAACATAGTTTTTTTTTAAGGTTGTAATATTATTCATATAACTATAGACAATTTTATTTCTTTTAGTAGATAAATATATATTATATAAAAATATAATGAAAGTAACATCATTAAATAAGAATAATTATAATAATTATTTTTATAAAGATAAGAATATAATTCCTAAGAATTTAAAAATTACAAATGCTTCAAGATATAGTTGCGACAATACAGAAATAATAGAACAATATATGACTATTATAAAAAAATTTATAAAAGTAACTAATAAAACTATTATTACTGATACTTGTTCAAATATTGGTGCTTCTTTTATTAATTTTTAAAAGTTTATGAAAGTGAATGCAGTTGAAAAAGATATTGAAGCTTGTCATATATTAAAAAATAATATTGATGTTTTTGGATTAAAAGATAGAATAAATGTATATTGTGATAGTTATGTAGATTAATACCAAATAAAAATTTAATAATATTAAAAATACCAAAAAACTATAATATAAATCTATTTATAAAAAAGTCAATTACTAATAAATTTAATATTTATAAAATATATAGCAAAAGTAAATATTTATTTAATTTAATTGTTATTAATAATTCCATAATTAGATAATCCTAATTGTATATTAATATTCTTTTTTTATATTAACATTTATAGAACTTTTTTTCCTATAAGAATTCATATCGGTCATATCAACTTCATCATCTGATTCTTCATTGTAGTGATTAGCACTATATTGCCAAAACTGATGAGCACCTATTTTAAAATCAGGTGTTACATCTGATTTATACCAATATACTTGATCTTCTATTTTATTACTCTTAGATGTGTTATCTATCACTAAGCATTCATAATTTTCAGTGCACTGATCCATTGTTTCACAAAACATCTCAAATGTAGGAAACATTCCAGCGTAATGATCATATAATCTTTTACGATTAGACCAAATATTTTCTCTAAGAATAAAAACAAAATCAATATTTGTTCTTAAATTTGGAGGAATTCCTAAAGCAAATTGCATAGTTAAAATAAACATTAATTTAAAATGTCTGCCATTCATAAAACAAGACCTAATATTTTTATCCTTTTGCCATGAATTATCATACAAGCAATCATCCAATATTAAAAATGCCCGACCATCACTTTTATGTCCTTGGTTTTGCTTTTTAATAATTAATTTTTGTCTTTTTAAAACATTAGCAACGACAGGTGCTGTATATTCTTCGTGTATAAAAACAGGCGGAACCATCTTAGAATAAAATTGATTTGCACCTTCAGTTCCCGATATTACTGTACCGACTGGAATATATCTATTATGATAAAGAATATGTTTAGTTAGATATGATTTCCCCGTGTTTCTTTTACCTATTAATACAATTACACTATCATCAGTAATTCTACTTATATCAAACTTTCTTAATTTTAATGTAACTCCCGATTTTTTACTCATTTATATTTTATTCTTATTTAATTTATAAATATTTAACTTAAAAAGGAGCAAGATCTGCATCTAAATTATTTTTAGAAGGTTTATTATTTACTGATGTAGGAGTTAATTCAATATGCTCTAAATAAATACTTATAATATAAATAATAACTCCTGTAATCAAAGAATTAATTATAAATATTTTAAAATATTCAAGTTTAGTTTTTGACAAACCAGTTATTTTAGAATCTAGTTTAAATAATAAAACAGAAATAATTCCACAAATAATCCCAGTTAATATTGGATTTAATATATATTGTAACATTATAATTTACTTTTTTATTAAAATAATAATAATAATCCGTATTAATCTTCTGCATCACTAAACAACAAAACTTCATTATTTGTTATTTTTTCCTTATTATCAGTATTATTAATATTATTACTTCGAGAATTTTCTATATTATTTATATAATTATTTACAAAATTTTCAGGTTTCCTTTTTTTTTTTACCAGTTTTTTTTTTTTTTTTTTTGAATTATTTTTTAATAAAAAAAAATTTTTTAAAATTTTTTCATTAATTTT
>ENA-OSJC01000035-OSJC01000035.1-marine-metagenome-genome-assembly--contig:-NODE-35-length-130504-cov-6.928366_pt1 | contig 130504 bp, 123 predicted proteins | sample MGYA00237885_ERZ534234 | MGnify/ENA primary metagenome ERZ534234 (study PRJEB26413, sample SAMN06343907) | marine metagenome | isolation source: coastal waters | place: Atlantic Ocean: West Antarctic...
CTTTTTTGGATTCCTGAAAAAAATCAATGTTTTCATTTTTTAGGATTGTTTGTAATTCTAAAATTCCTCGGGATAGTTGCTTCCTGCTTTTATAAATTTTTGCCTGTTGGCTTGCAATAGAAATGCGGTGAGAGAGGTTTTCAGAAATAGAGGCTTGTACCCTAGCACTATCAAGATACTTTGCAGCTAGTTTAAACTTATTTTTGTTGGTATACGCCTTACTTAAAAAAGTATATCCTTCTGTCAATATATAAGCAACACCGTCTTTTTTATCTAGTTGTAAAAGCGCATCATAGATTGGTATGGCCAAATCTGGCTTGTTTTGTTTTAAGTAAATTTCTGCCCTGTATTTATCTAAGAATTGAATGCCCTGGACATTTTCAGCTTTAGCATACATGGTTTGAGCGCTATCAATATACTTCTGGGCAAGTGCGTACTGTTTTTCATCAAAATAATGAGCAAACATAAACTCATAAGATTCTCCAGTCTCCCAATAGGCGTCTATGGCCTTTGATATTGTAAGTGACTTTTTTATACACTCTAAGGCTGTTTCATTATTTTTTATAGAAGAATAAATTTTAGCTAAGTGAGTATAATTTTCTGCTAAATATGTTTTGATTTGAGTGTCTTGATCATCTTTTAATAAAAAACTATTGGCATTTAAAAAGCTTTCTAAAGATAAATCAAAACGTTCTAGATAGTTATAAGCAAGCCCCTTGTTTGAGTGAGCGTATGCAATCCCTGCAAAATGTTTTTGATTAGCAGAAGAACCATATTCAAGGGCACTATCTGCATACTTCAATGTGTTTAAATCATTTTCAAGGTATTTTTCTAGTACAGAAAATCTGTTGTATGCTCTAATGATGTTAAAGCTGTCTTTTTCAATCTTACTGAGTTGCAGTGCTTTTTCAAGGTAATAACGCGCACTATCTTCAGATTTTGTGATAAAATCTTTACCAACAATTAGAAGATTATCGATGCGTGTTGTTGAAGGCAGATCCTTAGTTTGAAGTTGGTTTTTTATATCTTCCACTTTAATATCAGGGGTTTGGTCCTGGTCATTTTGAGCTTGCAAAATACCAGTGAGAAGAAATAAAATAAACCAAATGTGTTTTATCATAACATTAACAAAAATAGGGTAATCCAAGAAAATTAAGGTTATTTTATGAGTAAAACAAGTTCATATTTTTCTCATATGGTAGTTAAAAACACATGATTAAGGGTCAAGTTTGTATTGTAATATGTTTTTTGCCCCAAATTTTACCTAAAACAAATTGCAATGAAAAAGAATCAAAGCCATTATATTTTATAATGGCTTTTTTTATGGCTTTATTTTTTTAAGTATAATCCTAATTTTATCTTATGATAGGGTATTTTCTGCTCAAAATACTCAAAATAGGCTTTAAGACTATCTGGATTATCCAGCTCTTTTTTTGCCTGCTGAATCTTTAAAATTTCTGTAGATTTAATAAATTGATGCAAATCTAATGGGGTTCCTAATTCATTTATTTTTATCAGATGGGTATATACCGTGTTTTCAGTAATACCTCTTTTATAGGCAATTTGAGCTGGAGACAATTTTTCTTGAAACAATTGATAACTCTTTTGGTGGGTGGGTGTTTTTGTAGCCTTGCCGTCCTGGTGCTTTGCAATTATTTTAATAAAAGCAGCTGCATATTTTTCTAGTTTGGCTTTTCCTACACCACTAATTTTTGAAAACCCTTCCATGGTGGTGGGCTTTTTTTGCTCCATATCTTGAAGACTGGCATCACTAAAAACAACATAGGCAGGAACCCCCATGTCTTTAGCAAACACACTGCGAAGTATTCTTAATTTTTCAAACAATTCTTTCCCTTTTGAAGAGGCGCTCTGTTTGACAAGAGTTGCCTTGGTATCTTCTTGAAGTAATGTTGCTAGTTTTATTTGCTTGCCTTGAAACAAAATTTGTTTGGCAAGTTCTGTTAACAGCAGCCTTCCACCTTCATGAAACCAAATTTCTAATACTCCTTGATTAAGCAGCTGTATAATATATTGTTGCAAATCTCTCCAAGAAATATCTTTAGCTGCTCCAAATGTTTTGATGTGCTGGTACCCCTTTTCAAAAACTTGTTGGTTTTTAGACCCCCGCAATACATCTATCACTAAACCAAGGGCTTCTTTTTCTTGAAGCCGTACTACCGCTGAGCATATTTTTTGGGCAATGAGTGTACCGTCAAAATAGGTTGGAGGGTTTTTACAAATATCACAATTGCCACAATCTTCTGTAATAAACTCGCCAAAGTAATTAAGGAGTGCTTTGCGTCTGCAACTCAGTGCCTCTGCAAATTGCTGCATGCGTTCTAACTTGGCTATCTGTATTTCTTGAGTTTGTGTGCCTTGTGCAAACTTGCGTAGTTGCATGACATCTGCATAGCTATAAAACAATAGCGCATGTGCTTTTAAACCATCACGGCCCCCACGGCCAATTTCTTGATAATAGCCCTCTATGTTTTTAGGCATATTGTAATGTATTACCCAGCGCACATTACTTTTGTCTATACCCATACCAAAGGCAATTGTGGCTACGATAATAGGAGTTGTGTCGTTTACAAAATCTTCTTGTATTCGGCTTCGCTGTTCTGGGGCAAGCCCTGCGTGATAGGCCTGGGCATCATAGCCTTTTGCTTTTAATTTTGCGGCAAGTGTTTCGGTGTTTTTTCTACTCAAACAATATATAATACCACTTTGAAGCCCCCGAGATCCTAAAAACTTGAAAATTTGTTGTAGCCGCTGCTGCCCAGGTCTTACATCAAGATATAAATTAGGACGATCAAAGCTAGATATAAATTTAGTGGCATCAGGCACTGCCAACTGCTTAACAATGTCTTGCTGTGTTGCTTTATCTGCAGTTGCGGTTAAGGCTATTATAGGAGCTTCAGGAAACTCTAATTTCAACCGCTTTAACTGAGTGTAGGCGGGTCTAAAATCATGTCCCCAAGAAGAAATACAATGCGCCTCATCTACAGCAATCAAACTAATAATACTCTTTTGTAGATAGTTTGTTATTCCCCAAATACTCTCTGGGGCTACATAGAGTAATTTTAAAGTCCCGGCCATTAGGCTTTCTAAAATATCTTGCTGGGTTTGTTGGTCTTGAGAACTGTTGTAAAAAGCGGCAGATACTCCATTGCCTTTTAAAGCATCTACTTGATCTTTCATAAGGGCAATTAAAGGAGAAATTACAATAGCAACCCCTTGTTGAGCTAGGGCTGGTAATTGATAACATAAACTTTTACCTCCTCCTGTTGGCATAATAGCCAGGGTGTTTTTGCCAGACAAAACATGCTGGATAATCTCTAGTTGGTTGGGTCTAAAACTGTCATAGCCAAAGTGCGTTTTAAGCAGTTGGTGGATGTCGGGAGTTTGAGAGGGGGACTGTTTTTGCTTCATGAATAAATAAAGGCCGTTTTATTTGTAAAGTTAGGCTAATCTTAGCTTACATAAATAATCTCTGCGATGGTTTTCTACATTTTAATAGTGCTACCATTTTTTGCAAAAAAAAATCCAAAGCAATATTGCCTTGGATTTTCTAAGTATACTAATTTTTCAATTACTTACCTCCCAACATCAAAAGTTCATTAACAACAACTTCTGTTACATACCTCTTCTCTCCTGTCTCTGTCTCCCACATACGGTTGGTTAGCTTTCCATCTATAGCAATTTCTTGCCCTTTCTTTACATAGCTCTCTACAACAGTAACAAGCCCCCCTTTTACAACGATGTTATGCCAGTAAGCACGTTCTACTTTTTGTCCTTCTTTATCTTTGTAGCTATCATCTGTAGCGAGACTAAACTTGGCCATCTTATTGCCATCATTAAAGGTTACAATTTCAGGCTCTTGACCTAATCTTCCAATCAACTGTACTTTGTTTCTAAGTGCGTTCATAATTATTAATTTTAAATATTAAACAGTTAAGTTTTCCAGAAATCGCTCTGGTAACGTGTATCGATATATTCGACACTGCAAACATAAAAGCAATTGCAAGTTGGAGTCGGTATCTAACTACTTGCTTTCGTTTGCAATTATTTGTAATTGATTGTTGTCTTTTAAAATACTAACAATAAGGTGTTTAAAAACAATTCCTGTTTAATAAAAAATAAGGTGTTTATGTAATTAATCCTGAGAAAATAAAAAATGAGCTATTAAGCAACTGTTTTTTAAAATGTATAGGTAGCGGCAAGTATAAGATTTCGCCCTGGGGCAGAAAGACCACTACTGTAAGGTCTGTAACGTTGGTCTGTTATGTTCTCTAATGTAGCGGTTAATTGAAAGGCTTTAGAAAACTTGTATTGCCCCGAAAAATTAAGCGTATACCACTTAGGGGCATAGGGGTTTCCGTTTTGATCTGCAGCGTACAAAAACGCATTATTTTGTTGACTTGGTGCTAAATCTTCAAAATCAAACTGTCCATTATATACGGCAAATACGTCTAAGGTTAGTTTTTCTTTTTTATAGACAATATGTGTATTCCCATAGGCTGGGGCTGCATGACGCAATGCTTGTTTAGTTCCTTGTTGATCTTGGGCAAAGCCTTTGGTTATATTGTATTGAGAGCTAAGTTTCACAGCTTTTGAAAAAGCAAACTCTAGACCTGCTTCAAAACCATACACCTGAGCCCTAGAGGCGTTTTGAATGGCTTGTATGGTACTTAATTCTCCTTGGTATACAATTTGCGATTCTCCATCAAGAGAAAAATCTCTTCTAATTAAAGCATCTTCTAGAATGGTATAAAATCCTGCAAAATCTAGTTTTATTTTGTTTTCAAAATTTAGGCTAACCCCAAGATCGCCATTATAGGCATACTCTGGTTTTAAATCTGGGTTGGGCACCACAACACTCCCGGGCTCACTGTCAAAAACTTTCCCAATATCATCAATATTTGGAGCTCTAAAGGCGGTTCCAAAATTTAAACGCCACCCTAAGGTTTGATTTGGGTTCCAGGTTACTCCAGCGGTACCCGTTAAAGCGCCAGTATTAATTGTAGCCTCGGTAAAAGGAAGAGCAAACAAACTAGTATCAAACTGGGCAGCAACAATAATATGACTATACCTAAGACCTCCTAGAAATGAAATATTCTCAGCCAAAGCAAATTGAGTACTCATATACCCTGCCAAGGATTGCCAAGAAGAGCCGTCTGGATATCTAGAGACATCTTGTTGTGATGTGCCTGAAAGAATGTCTGTTTTTAGGCCCCTAGAACCAACTTTGTTAAAAATATACTCTACACCATAGTTCAGCTTTGCTTTTTTTATCTTTTTTTCAAAATCCCAAGCAGTGGTGTAAGCCGCTACTTTTTCTTGTGTTTTGTACAAAAAAGGAGCTCCAAAATCTCTATCACTTCTACTCTCTGTAAAGTGCTGGAAAGAAAGAGTAAAAGCACTCTTGTCAAAAAAAGTGTTTGTCTGTGGGGTGTTTTGTATTTGCAAATTTCCAGAGAACCATTGTTGGGGTCCGTAGTCCCAAACTGCAGAGCGAAGCGCATCATTTGATGTTCTTATAAGCCTGTCATACCTTGGGTAATCGGTGGTGGTTGTATAAAATAATCCGAGATCAAAATTCCAATTATTGTTTGGCATGTAACGCACCTTTTGCATTGTATTTATTTGACTGTATGCCGTTGGGCGTTGTATTTTTGGATTCTGGTTTTGCACAACAGTATCAACACCATTAAGAGTTTCTACGTATTGGGTGCGCAGATAATCATCTGGGCCATGGCTACCCATACGCAAGTTATCAAAATCACTGTAGGTAACGCTCGTTAAAAAAGCCCACTTTTTGGCGCCTATATTAAAATCAAAATGTCCTGTTTTCTCCTTATTTGCAGTAGCGTAACGCAGGGTTGTATTTCCAGAAAAAGTGGTGCCTTGCTTAAAAGAAAATACAGGCTTTTTTGTATAGAAATTCATTACTCCTCCAACAGCATCACTTCCATACACCACAGATCCAGGACCTAAAATCACCTCTGTACGTGCTACAGCAAAAGGATCTATGGAGATGATGTTTTGCACATTTCCGCCCCTAAAAATAGCGGTATTAAAACGCACACCATCTACGGCAATTAAAAGTCTGTTTGTAGAAAATCCTCTAATAATTGGGCTCCCACCACCCAGCTGGCTTTTTTGAACATATACCTGGCCACTACTTTGCAATAAATCTGCCGCTGTTTGAGGGTTTCTAAAAAGCACATCGTCGCTTGTTACAGACACAATTTGTTGTGGGATATCTCTCTTTTTTTGACCAAATTTTGACACAGACAACACTACCTCATCAAGACTGCTGGCATCTGTAATTAAAAATACTTGGCCATTGGCTGTTAGTATTTGAGATTTGGTTTGCCAAAGAGTTGCATGTGCTATGTGCTGAAATGTAATACGCTCATCTTGGTTAAAGGAAGATATATCAGCAAAACCATCAAAATTGGTGATAGCGCTTTTGCTTTTGTCTTTATTAAACAAAGCCACGCCAGGTATAGCCCCTCCCGTTTGTTGAGAAAGCACTTGTATTTTTTGAGCAATTGCTACTTGAAAGCAAAAGAAAATAGCAAGAAGTATTAGTACGTGTTTCATTAATTAAACAGTTGTTGAAGCACCGCTAAGGACTTCGGTTTTTTATAGCCGTGCAAATGTAATTGATAATATTCCAACATCAAATCAAGTACGTCTCTTCTTTGGGTTTTTGACAGCTTTACAGAGCAAATAGCATCAAAATGTATGCCGAAGAACTGCTTTAATGCCTCCACCCGGGGGCCTGTTTCACAGTAGATAGAAAAATCTTCTGTCTCAAAGGTCCCTTCCGAAAGATTAAAATAGGGCAAATGAGCTGCAGAGGTGTCAGGGTAAAAACCTAAATAAGCTGTGAGTTTTAATAAAAACAAGGTGTGGAAATTGGCAATATCTTCATGGTGGTCTAGCCACTGAAAAGAAGCCTCTAAAAACAAATATAACCCCTGGTTTACCTCCTGCTCTACGATAGAATTTTTTAACATTTCAGACAAAAACATAACCAAAGATGTCTTTACAACATCTGTGTGCAGTGTAGTATATGGATACAGCACTTTCACCTCTTTTATAGATTCTAAGGTGCCTTTATTTTTGTGATTTGCTACAATTTCTAATTGGGTGAGGGGCTGAAAATAGGAGGGCTTTAACCTGCCTTTTTTGGATTTAAGTATGCCCCGTAATAGGTAGGTTTTAAGCCCACTGCTATAAGTGAAACAAGTTACGATAAGGTCTGCCTCTGCATACTTTATGGAAGAAAAAACAATTGCTTTTGTAGTTTCAAGCATCAGCGAATAATCATTATTTTTTTAATTTTTGTTTCTAGGGCATCTTCTGTAGTAATTAAAACAAAATATACCCCTGAGGCTACTTTATACTTGCCAAAGGCTGTTGTATCCCAAGTGATACTTCCCCCTTGGCTTGTTTGCTGAAATACTAAATTTCCTTCCAAATCTGTAATTTTCACATTGGCCCTTGCCGTCAAACCATCTATAGTAACACTACCTTGGTATTGAGGTCTTACCGGATTTGGGAATACAAACACATCTTCTAGGGTATCTCTTGGGGCAGTTGAAGTCCCTTTATAAGAAACCAACCCATTAATGGTGGCGAAAAAAACTTCTCCTGTAAAGGGATCAATGGCAATATCTTGAACATTATCTGAAGGTAGTGGAGAGTTCTCTGAGGTAAATCGCAGCAATGTTTGCTGTCCATTAGCGCTTAAATAAAAAACACCAGAGCTTGCTGTTGCGATCCATTTATTATTAGATCCATCTACCTCTATATCTGTAATGGTTTGTTCAAATAATAATTCTTGGCCCACTCCTTCATCATCGGCAAAAATAATTGCACTTGCAGAGACATCTGCTGTGTTGCTAAAAAAAGTGCCTGGACTAAACAACACCCTTAGGCCTCTTAGGGTTCCTATCCATAGTCTGTTTTGGGTGTCAAAGGCCAAGGCTCTAATATCTGTGGAAGGCAAACCTCCGCCTGTATCATCTGCACCAATGGCTCTAAATTGATTGGTGGCGGGGTTAAAAGCGGCCAATCCAGTTTGTACAGGGCTAAAAAACACAAAGCCCTCTCTGCTGATAGCTAATTTGCTATAGGCCAATTCATCTCTACCTCCAGATATGTTACTTACATCAAAAGATTGAAATTGCCCATTAGGCGAAAGCCTTAACAGCGCATCATCTGTTAAAGATTGTAATACCCAAAGATTTCCATTTCTGTCAAAGTCTGATCCGTATAAGCGTATCCCAGCATTATTTCCGCCAAAGACAGGGTTTTCTAGGGCAGAATTTGTTTCATTATACAAAATAGTGGGCACTTGATTTTCTACCTTTAAAAGGCCACTTAAAAAAGAAGAAAAATAAACAGTTTCTGGGTTTTGTTTGTCAATGCTAATGTTAACAATATCGTTAACAGCATCAAAACCAAGAGTTTCGGTTAACTCATCGTGAGAAATATTGGTCCAAATACCTTCTTTTAAATTACTGATTCCTTTTCTATCTAATGGGTAAGGATTGAAAGACACCGTTACGGCGCCAAAACTAACCCATAATTGCCCCGCGGTGGCATCCAAGGCAAAAGGGGTGTTTAATAGTGGCCCATCTGGCAAGATTTGTGTGGTTTGATTTGTATTATACGCTACTTTGAGAAGTCCTTTAAGAGCACTGCCCAAATAAAAAGTGTCATTAAAACTATATCCTGTTTGTAGGGTATAATTAAAATCTGGCAGGCTCTCTACAGCTGCTTTTAAGATAAACCCCTGATCATAGGCCTGGATACTTGTAGAGGTACTTATGGTTAGCACCCCATTATTTACTTTAAAGTCTCTAATTGGGCTAGAGAAGGCAGCTACTTGTTGTAATGTATTTCCAGCATTTAATCTAAAAACAGTATTGTTTGTGTTGGCAATTAAAACTCGGGTTCCTAGGGTTTGTACCGCAGTATAATCGCCTTGTGTGACAAGTTCCCACTCTTGGAAATCAATAATGTTATCATTGTTTAAAACAGCACGCCGAATACCCCCCTGTATAGAGGCCGCATAAATGTATGGCGCTAAAATTGTGGTCTGAGAGATGTTTATTTGAGAACCAAAATCACCAATAAAATAACTGTCTCTAAACTCCAATCTCTCCAAGTCATACACAGAGACCCCAAAGCCTGCAGATATATATATTTTACCCTGATGTTCTGTAAAATGATTGATGCGTTTTTTATTGGGTGGTATGTTTTGTTTGTCTCTGATGTCTACCACTTTTAACACTTCATTCTCTTGATCAATGGTAACCACCTCTATGAGTCCGTCTTGATACCCAATTAATAGTAGGTTTGTTTGGCTGCTGTAGTGTATGGTGGTGATGGGCTCTCCTGCAAGGCCTTGCACACTAGATAATGTTGTGATTTCTTCTGTAGATAGATCGTATGTAAATATAGCATTATCTGTGCCAACAAAAATACGATCATCCCCCTGTGAGATGTCTTTAACCGAAACATAAGAGAAGTGATCTTCCCAGAGATTTTCGAAATTTTGTGCTACAGCCAAAGGGGCTATAGATAACAAAAAAACTAATAAAATACGTTTCATAAAATCTGTTTTCTAAAAGTAAAACAACTCTTTGTAATAGATGAGTATTAGTATAACAACCCCTTTGGATAATTATTGTGATTTAAAAAAGGTTGCTCTTACGAGCAACCTTTATATACAATAGTTTTTGCTCTAAAGATTATACAACTCCTTGAGCCATCATAGCCTCTGCCACTTTTACAAAACCAGCAATATTTGCTCCCTTTACATAGTCTACATAGCCATCTCCGTCTTTTCCATACTCCACACATGCTCCATGAATATCTATCATGATATTGTATAGCTTTTGGTCAACTTCTTCTCTGGTCCAACTTAAACGCAATGAGTTTTGAGACATTTCAAGACCAGATGTTGCTACTCCACCTGCGTTAGAAGCTTTTCCTGGTGCAAATAATATTTTTGCTTTTGTGAAAACTTCAATAGCCTCTGGAGTAGTAGGCATATTAGCGCCCTCACTTACACAGATACAACCATTAGCAACTAATGTTTTTGCTTCTTGCTGGTTCAACTCATTTTGAGTAGCACATGGCAAGGCAATGTCACATTTAGTTCCCCAAGGTCTTTGCCCTGAAGTATAAGTGGCACTTGGGTATTTCTCAACGTATTGGCTAATACGTCCTCTTTTTACATTTTTTAGCTCCATTACAAAAGCTAATTTCTCTTGATTGATCCCTTCAGAATCATAAATAAATCCTCCAGAGTCAGACATGGTAACAACTTTAGCCCCAAACTCAAGGGCTTTCTGGGCTGCATATTGTGCTACATTTCCAGATCCAGATATGGCAACAACCTTAGATTTAAAAGTCTCTCCAATAGTCTCTAACATGTTTTTTGCAAAATATACGTTTCCGTATCCTGTTGCCTCTGGACGTATTAGAGAACCTCCGTACTCACGGCCCTTACCTGTTAATACTCCTGTAAATTCATTTCTGAGTCTCTTGTATTGGCCATACATATATCCTATCTCACGGCCTCCAACACCAATATCTCCTGCAGGTACATCTGTGTTTGGTCCAATATGACGTGATAATTCTGTCATAAAACTTTGACAAAAACGCATCACCTCTGCGTCTGTTTTTCCTTTTGGATTAAAATTACTTCCTCCTTTACCACCACCCATTGGTAGTGTTGTTAAACTGTTTTTAAACAATTGTTCAAACCCTAAAAATTTCAGGATACTCAAATTTACAGATGGGTGAAAACGCAAGCCTCCTTTGTAAGGCCCAATAGCAGAGTTGTACTCTACACGGTAGCCTTTATTTACGTGAATTTCTCCACTATCATCAGTCCAAGGAACACGAAACATAATGGTGCGCTCTGGTTCTACCATGCGTTCCAGTAATTTTCGGCCCTGGTATCTTTCATTACTCTCAATAAATGGAATTACCGCTTCGGCAACTTCAGTCACTGCTTGTAAAAATTCTGGCTCGTTTGGGTTTAATTGTTCGACACTTGCAATAAAGTCTTTGATACTTTGCTTCATAGTATGGCGTTCTTAAATTTGTTTTGTACTAATTAAAGTACGTTAATTGTTGTTTTTATTGGCGCTATGCTTTGCAGTGTTTACGAAATAACATTACAAAGAATTGCGGCGCTATAAGGGTACTAATTCTTATAGCCAATGCCTAGTTTAACCAGCTTTTAAATATCATAAAAACATCGTCTAAACTAAGACAGGGCAAATATACGAGATATGAAATAATTTTAGGTTTTAAATGTATACAATCCCATAAATATAGTATTAATAGTTGCCTTTGAAAATACTTTTATTGAGTCTAATAGGCATAAAGCCTGTTGTCTGTTTTGGGTATAATTGTTTACATTTACAGCCATTATAAAAAATAAACAATGGAAGACTCACCAAAGTTTGCTGTATTTGGAGGTGGTAGTTGGGCAACTGCGATTGTGAAAATGCTGTGCGAAAATCTTGATCAGGTTGGCTGGTACATGCGCAATGTTGATGCCATTAAACACATAAAAAAAGAACAGCACAACCCAAACTATCTGAGTGCTGTTGAGTTTAATACCGATAAATTAAAACTCAGTAACGACATCAATGAGATGGTAAGCTATGCAGACTACCTTATTTTTGTAATTCCTTCTGCATTTATACACCAAGAATTAGAAAACCTAAAGAATTCTCTTGATGGAAAGGTTATTATTTCTGCCATAAAAGGTATTGTTCCAGAAAGCAGTCTTATTGTTGGAGAACACTTTAATAAGCACCTCAACGTTGCCTTTGATGATATTGGTGTGATATCAGGCCCCTGTCATGCAGAAGAAGTAGCTCTTGAGCGTTTGTCTTACCTAACCATTGCTTGTGCAGATGACACAAAAGCAACTGTTGTTGCCAAGCATCTTAGTTGTGACTATATAAAATGCAATATAAGTGATGATGTCATGGGGACAGAGTATGCTGCTATGCTCAAAAATATTTATGCCATTGCTGCCGGAATAGCCCATGGGCTTGGCTATGGAGATAATTTCCAGAGTGTACTGATGAGTAATGCCATAAGAGAAATGAAGCGCTATGTAAACAAGGTACACAAAATGAAACGTGATATTAATGACTCTGCTTATCTAGGAGATTTATTAGTTACAGGGTATTCTATTTTTAGTAGAAACAGAATGTTTGGAAACATGATTGGTAAAGGATATACCGTGAAAAGCGCTCAGCTGGAAATGAGTATGGTGGCGGAAGGATATTACGCCACAAAAAGCGCCTACATCTTAAATAATAACAAAACAGAAGACAAGGCAAAAACTCCTATAATTAATGCTGTATATGGCATTTTATACGAAAACAAAGAACCAAAAAAAGTCTTTAAAAAACTTACAGATAAATTAAGTTAACTCCTACTTAATTTTGTAGCACTCTTAAAACTAGCGTGCAAGAATTCCTTTTTGAGGCATCACCGGTATGGTTTTAGTTTCATCCTCTCTAATGGTGTTTCTCGGAAACTCAAAGCGTTTGTCATACATCTTGTTTTCAAGAAAATAAGAGATGGTAAAAAAGTTGTCTAAGCCAAAGACACTCGGGTCTATATATTCGATTTTCGCAAATCCCTTGGCAGGTATAATCGTAACGGTTTTACGCATAGCTGCAGTCATTTTTTTTTCTGTGTAGCCTTGAGCTATAATCAAGACAGTTTCAATGGGAGCGTTAGAATCATTAATAATGTATATATTCCAGTCATAGGTGTTGTAATCTTCGTTTAACTCAAACACTGCGGCAACGTATACATCTTTAACCTTAGGTATATCAATATCTTTTTTCAAACACTTTTTTTTAAAACCTAGTTAGTCTGCACTCTTAAATTGCTGTAAAAAACGAACATCATTTTCACTAAACATGCGTATGTCTGGAATTTGGTGCAGCAACATGGCAATACGGTCTATACCCATCCCAAAGGCAAAACCACTGTATATCTCAGGGTCTATTCCGCAATTTTTAAGCACATTAGGATCTACCATACCACAGCCCATAATTTCAAGCCAGCCGGTTCCTTTGGTGATTTTGTAATCGGTTTCTGTTTCAAGACCCCAATATACATCAACCTCAGCACTAGGCTCGGTAAAGGGAAAATAAGAAGGGCGTAATCTAATTTTAGATTTTCCGAACATTTCTGTGGTAAAAAACTCAAGGGTTTGTTTTAAATCTGCAAAGCTCACCCCTTTGTCTACATATAGTCCCTCTACTTGATGAAAAAAGCAGTGAGAACGAGCAGAAATAGCCTCATTTCTAAACACTCTCCCAGGAGAAATAGTTCTTATAGGCGGCTTGTGCTCTTCCATATAACGCACCTGTACTGAGCTTGTATGTGTGCGAAGCAATACATCTGGATTGGTTTGAACAAAAAAGGTGTCCTGCATATCTCTTGCCGGGTGATATTCAGGTAAATTTAAAGCGGTAAAATTATGCCAGTCATCTTCAATTTCTGGACCCTCGCTTACATTAAAACCTATATTAGAGAAAATACTTGTGATCTTGTTTTTCACAATAGATATAGGGTGTCTTGATCCTAATGTAATGGGCGCTCCTGGACGCGACAGATCACCATAAACTCCAGAGGTTTCTTGAGTTGCATCTATTGCCACTTTAAGGCTATTTACTTTTTCTTGGGCTGCGTTTTTTAAAGTGTTAATGGCTTGACCAAATTCTTTTTTTTGATCATTACTTACCTCTTTAAATGCCGCAAAAAAGGCTTTTAATAGTCCTTTACTACCCAAGTATTTAATTCTAAAACCTTCTACCTGGTCAAGTGTGGTTGCAGAAAAAGCTTCTACTTGTGTAATATGTTCTTTGATCTTATCTATCATAATATAACATTCAAGACCACAAAATTACAGAAAGTACTTCACATACGATTGCAAATTTGTGGTAATAGTTGCAGTGGTTTTGATTATTGTATGACCTCTTTTTCTAAAAAATATTGGACAATAGCTTCCTTCATTAATACGCTTTGCTCTCCTGCTTTTAAAGGGGGTAATTGCTCTAGTATTTTATAATGAGGCCACCCAGCGCCGTCAAAATACTCAAACTCATAATATCCAAAGGGTTCTAGCAAGCGACAAATAGCAATATGCATTAGATTTACTTTCTCGTCTTTTTTAAATTTTTTATGGAGTTGTCCTAGCTCCTGCACCCCTACTAAATAAATAATAGCATCCAAATCTAGGGAGTCTCCATCTGCAAAACGACTGCTAAGAAACGCTACTACCGCATCCCATCGTTGTTTTAATTGTTCATCTCTTGCCATATATTGTCTTTATAAAAGGCCTCAAACACAAATCTGCTCCTAGTATATACTTTTTGTAAAGGTAACTTCTTTGTTTTAAAAAGCTTTAAAAACTAACCATTGGTTCATCCTTTGGGTTTTTATATCTTTAAAACAAATTAAATCTTCATGAATAGTATTGACATCGTTTTAGGCATTATTCTTATTTATGCTTTTTACCGAGGAATAAGAAAAGGACTTTTTGCTACACTTGCCTCATTAATTGGGCTAATTGCAGGTGTATATGGAGCAATTCATTTTTCTCATTTTGCAGCAAATCTATTGTCTAAAACCCTACAGTGGAGTCCCGAGATAATTAACCTAACTGCCTTTGGTGTTACCTTTTTAATTATATTAATTGTGGTTAATTTGGCTGGGAAAATTCTAACAAAAATTGCAGATTTTGCGGCCCTAGGATTAGTTAACAAACTACTTGGAGGTGTATTTAACACCTTAAAATTAGGGTTTATTTGTAGTGTTGTTTTTATGTTTTTAAACGCATCAACTAGCATAAGCGGGCTAATTATACCCTCACAAAAGAAAGAATCATCTTTGCTTTACCAGCCCGTTGCCATAATTGGCCCCTTACTATTGCCAAATATTATAGAGGAGGTGGATACGCTTCAAAAAAATACGCAACCCAGTAATCCTCCCATACAAGAGTCTAACTCAAATTAATTAAACAGTGCCACTTTTATTGGCCTGAATGTGCACCATTGCCTGTTTAAAATCGTTAAATATCTCTAAATCTGATATTAGCTCTGGAATTAAATCTATTTTTTCCATCATCATTCTTGGTTGCTCAGTGAGGTCAACTAGCAGTACTTTTATATCAGCTTGTTTTAGTCTCAAAACAAGATCCTCCATAGCGTAAAGTCCAGATTGGTCTATATACGGTACTCGTTCCATACGTATAATAAGGTGGGTTGCCGTGTCTGGCACTTGTTTTGCGAGTTCCTGAAAATCACTGGTGTTGGCAAAAAATAGTGGCCCCACCATACGTTTTATAAATACCTGTTGCTTTAAATTATCTGGAAAAATAATTTCATCTGCCCATGGGAGATGTAGCTCGTCTGCTTTTTGTAAAGAGACAACCTTAGAGCGGCTCGCTGCAGAATCGCCTATTTTTTTCATAAAAATTAACGCTGCAAGCACAAGACCAATACCAACGGCAAAGACCAAATTCCAGAAAACAGATAACAATAAAACCACAAGCATTATAATTACTTCACTTTGTGGCATTTTAGGAATTGCTTTCAGGCCTTTATAATCCATAACACCAATACCAACAGTTACTAAAATTCCTGCCAAAACAGCGGCAGGGATTTGAGAGGCAATAGGTCCTAGTGCCAATAATACAACTAGTAAAACCACAGCGGCTACCATACCAGAGAGTTTGGTGGTACCACCGCTATTTATATTAACGACGGTTCTTATGGTGGCTCCCGCTCCCGGAATTCCTCCAAAAATTGAAGCAATACTATTACCAATTCCTTGCCCAATTAATTCTTGGTTAGGGTTGTGTTTTGTTTTTGTCATGTTGTCTGCCACCACAGAGGTTAGTAATGAATCAATAGCACCCAAAAATGCTAATGTAAGGGCGGTAAATATATAAGGTGATATTTGTCCAAGGCTAAAGTTTGTAAACATTTCAAAGTGGGGTATTGGAAACCCTGAAGGTATTTCTTGGATAGGACGGTAGTCTAATTTTAAGAAATATGCAGTCAAACTTACCGCCAAAAGCGCTACTAAGGTGCTAGGAACTTTAGTAGTTATTTTTTTAAAGCCAAAAATGATTGCTATGGTCGCAAAGGCAAGAAGAAATTCTAGCCATTGTATATTACTCAGTGCGCTTGGAAATCTTTTTAAAGCGCCCAAAACACCAGAGCCAGCGGTTTTTGCAAGAATAGTTGCCTCTGCAGTTATTTCGTTTGGGGTTATTTTTTCTGCTCTTACAACGGTTTCTTTATAATTTTCAAGCACTAGAATGCCTTCACTAGCTTCATCTTTTAAAATTTTATCAAGTAACACCTCTTGGGCTTGAGGCTTGAATGTCTCAATAAATTGAGTATCATCTGTTGTGTAATATCCAACCATTGGGAGTAATTGTGTTACCAAAATAATAACTCCAATTGCCGTCATAAAACCAGAAACAACAGGATAAGGAATGTATTTTATATATTTTCCGAAGCCTAGAACCCCTAAGGTAATTTGAAACAAACCCGCTAATAAAAAAACCAACAAAATAAACGGCAATGCCTTTTCTAAATCACCATCGTTAGTGGCAACAATACCGGCTATAATAATCATTGAAACAGCAGTCATTGGAGCTGTTGGCCCAGATATCTGAGTATTTGTGCCTCCAAAAAGTGAGGCAAAAAACCCAATTATAATTGCACCATATAGTCCTGCACTTGGCCCAAGACCAGATTGTACTCCAAAGGCCAGTGCCAATGGTAAGGCAACAACCCCGGCAGTAATTCCTCCAAATAAATTACCCTGAAAATTTTTAAATATATTTTTAACCATATGATTTGTTTTTAATTTTTGAAATACCGCGATGTACTTTTAGACACAAACTCCCATTTATTACAATTGATAAAAAGGGGTTTTCATATTCAGAAAATACATTTATTTTTTTGAATATAAACCATATATGAAAGCTTATTGTTAAAAATCATTAATGCTATAGTTTTTTAAGATCAGAGCTAGGCATCCAGCCCTCTATACCATTTACAATGCCTATACGGCTCCATAAGCCGTCGGCTTCTAGAAGTTGTACTTTTGTGCCCTGGTGTATCACAAAAACAGTATCACTACTGTTTTTAGGCGCTGTTTTAACATCTGTAGCTTGTGAGAAAACAATAGCAAATATTTTTTTTTGCAGCGCTTTATAGCTAACAGTTGCCATAGTAAGAGCCAAAATAAAAAGGCAAGCACTAAGTATTGCGGTAGTAAAAAACAACCTCTTTTTCTGTTCTGCACTAGCAAAATAATACCCTAAAAATAATAGTGAAAACACACAACTACATACCACTGCCATTACAGCCCAACCATCAAAAGTAAATTGTCCTACCAAAAGAGTATACCACCTAGAAAAAAATGTTTTTGGTAGTGGGGTAATGGTATCAATCTTAGCGTTTTGGGCAAAAGCAAGATTGGTTTTGATTTGCGTATCATTGGGAGCTAGAGCTAGTGCTTTTTCATAGTAATATATACTAGGGCCTACCTGGTTTAGCTTATAGTGTGCATTGGCAATATTATAATATAACGCGGCGCTATGTTGGCCATTATCTAAAATGGTACCCCACTTTTCAATTGCCTTTTTGTACTGTTCGTTTTTATAGTTTTGGGTGGCCTCATTAAAAAGCCCCTGGGCCTTATCCTTGGGTTGCCCCTGGATAGTAAAGAGAATGAAAAACACACAAAAATTTACCAGATATTTCATCTTTTATTTTATTGTATTTGTTTGTCTATTAATGAAATAGTATCAATAGCCTTTTTATAATCTTGCCTTATAGCCACATCACTTGTTGGAGTATACCTTGCAAGCTCACAGCTTTTTAATAATTTTTCAAATTCCAAAACTGGAGCAACTTGTACTTTTCGCTCCATAAGCAACTTAGTAATACGCTCCTTACTCATCTGTGTGGTTTGAATATCTAACCTAGCTTTTAAGTAGTTGTGCAGAGAGCGCTCCAAGGCTTCATAAAAAATCACTTTATTGTGTTTGTTTTTTCTAGCTTCTGCCAAATATTTACGTGCCATTTTATTGGCCCTTCTTAATTTAAGTCCTTGAACATCTGCGCGCATAGACCTTTGCTTTTTGCCAAGTAAAATAAATAGAGGGATAAGCCCCAAGGGTCCTAAAAGCAAGCCCCAAAACACCTTAGATTTAAAAAAGGGAGCGATTGTACTTGGGCTTAAATCTGCATTCAGTTTTATATAACTAAAGCGCTTCTCAATGACAAGGGGTTGAGGTGTTTGAGTTTGGGCTATGGTTGGGTCTTGTTTTGGGGTAGCTCCAGGGGTTACTCTTACAATAATTTGATTTGAGGAAACCTCTTGATAGCTTTGAGTATCTGGATTGAAAAAAGAAAAAGAAATGGCACTGATAGGATAGCTTCCTTTTTCTTGAGGCACCACAGTATACCCCATAGAAACAGAACCGCTAATTCCTGAGGCTCTTGTGCGGATATTCTCTTTACGCTGGGGCTCATACACCTCCAAGGCGCTTGGCACTTTTAGGGTGGGTATAGAAAGGGTGTTTAGGTTTCCTTTACCCGAGACGGTGAGCTGTAGTGTAAGGGCTTGATCTACCTCTAAGACTTTTTTGTTTGCCTTTACTGTAAAGGAAAAATCTCCCACAGCTCCAGTAAAATTATCTGGACGGCCTTCTAGTGGCAAAGGTTTTACAGTAATGGTTCTTTTTCCTGCAGAAATAGTTTTGTTAACTCTTGTTGTTAAACTTCTTCCAAAGATGTTGCGTCTTTTTCCAGGAACGTCAATGGGAACATCTAAGGTTAGAGGTTCAATTTCTAGGGGTCCTGTTTTTTGAGGATACAATACCGTAGTCTTTAAAACAACATACCTATAGTCTTCTCCTTGGTATTTTCCTTCAAATAAATTGAGTTTTTGACTATCTATATTTTTACTCCAAAAATCAGCATATCTAGGAGAATTTATTTCTCTCCATTGACTGGTAATACTTACATTGTTTGAAACATATAGTTTATAGACAATTGTTATACGCTCGTTAAGATAAGGGGTAGAGTTTGAGACTTCGGCTACCAAATGTACATTTTGCGCTGCTATGACTTCTGGGTTATTACCTAGGCCATCTGAGGGTGTTTTTACTGCAGGGGTGATTTGTAGGGTTACAGCACTGGTGGTGTAGGTTTTCCCAGAAACATAAATTGAAGCGGTGCCAATGCGCAAGTTCCCCTGTTTGAGGGGTAATAAAAAGTAAGAATAGGTTTTAGAATAGGTGCGTTTTCTATTGATGTAAGAATTGCTAATAGATTGGTTTGGACCTCCTACAACCCTAAATCCTTCAAAGCTTGGCGGGTTAAAATCATCGCCATCTGCATTCATTACAAAATCTACCCGAACCCGCTCGTTAATACCCAGTTTTTTGCGGCTTACTTTTGTTTGAAATATAACCTGTGCCTGAGATGTGAAGGCAAACAACACAACAAAAAGAACAAACCATATGTGTTTTTGTCTGTTCATTTTACCAATCTTTTTCAGATTTTATCTTTACTCCCTTTTGTTTTTTTGCATTGATTTTGTCCTGAACTTTCTTTTCTTGATTGTTCATAGATTCCAGGAGATTTTTCACCTGTTGGGGAGACAGCTTCCCATCAGCTGGCTGATTTTGTTTTTGGTCTTGTTTTGATTGCTCCTCTTTTGGGTCTTTAGGTTCCTGCGGCTCTTTTTTGTCTTCTTGCTCATCCCCTTTTTTATCTTCTGGATCTTGATTGTCTTTGGGGTCTTTTTCTTGGTCTTTTTCTTTATCCTGGTCGTCCTTTTTATCTTGGTTGTCTTGCTGGTCTTGAGGATCTTGCTCTTTATCTTGATCATCCTCACTTTCTTGTGGCGGGTTTTTCTCTAACAGATCTTTTGCCAGGGCTAAGTTGTACCGGGTCTTGTCATCGGTGGGGTTGTTTCTAAGGGCATTTTTATAAGCCTCAACAGCCCCAGTGTACTCTTTTTGATTCATCAGTGCGTTGCCTAAGTTATGAAATGCCTGATGGCGTTGAGGTTTTGTGGTTGCTACTTTCGCAGCAGCAATAAACCTACTTAGCGCTTCCTGGTTTTTACTGTTTTTATAGTAAGCGTTCCCTAAATTATAGCTCCCTGTTGCCTTATCCTCTTCAATAGCGATGGCTTTTCTGTAAGCAACTTCGCCATTGATAAATTCATTGTTTTCTATGGCAAGGGCGCCCTGGCTTAAATGCAATGCTGCCTGGATAGCATCTTGTTCTTGGGCCCCAGATACCTTGGTCTGTGAGCTCATTTGTGAAGCGCTGCATACAATAAGCATATATAAAACAGTTCTTTTTAAAACCCTCTTAAGGTGGCTTGTGTCAATATGTGCGGGGTATGTATTTTTTGAACTATACGACATTACGAATCTGTTTTTTGTTGATTAAACAAATTAAGGTTGTTGATCCATTTTGTTTTGCGTTCTAAAAACAGCACATCAAGCAATAAAAATAACAAAGCCCCTGCCAAAAACCATTGAAACTGATCTTTAAAATCAGAAAATTGTTTGGCATCAAACTCCTTTTTATCCATCCCTGATAGTATGTTTTGTACTTGCCCTACAAGCTCTTTTGTATTGCTGCCGTCCAGATACTCGCCATTTGCAGCCTCAGCTATTTCTTGCAAGGTCTCTTTGTTTAGTTTGGTAATCACCACTTGATTGTCTTTATCTCTCTTGTAGGATTGTACTACCCCGCCGCGCTTTATAGGGATTTTAGCTCCCGCTGTGGTTCCTACTCCAATGGTGTAAATTCTTATACCTTTTCCATTAGCCTGAGCGGCAATACTTGCATAATCTCCCTGATGATCTTCACCATCGCTTATTAAAAACAATACCCTGTTTTTTTGTTCAATATCGTTATAGTAGGTTTCTGCCATTTCTATGGCCTGGGTCATGGCGGTACCCTGAGAGCTTACCATATTGGTGTTCATTCCCGATAAAAAAAGGCGGGCAGATGAAAAATCTGTGGTTATGGGCACCTGCGGAAATGCACTACCAGCATAGCCAATAATACCAATTCTATCTCCAGCAAGGGTGTTAATTATCTGGCGTACCAACTGCTTAGATTTTTCCAGGCGGTTGGGAGCTATATCTTCTGCCAACATACTTGTTGATACATCCAGGGCAAATACAACATCAACACCTTCTCTTTTTACCGTCTCGAGTTTTGTTCCAATTTTTGGATTCACTAAAGCAAAGCTCATACATGCCAAAACCAGTAGCGCGAGCACAAGCTTCAAACTTCCTTTAAATATGGATTGACTTGGGCTTAAAACATCCAGTAATGCAGGGTCTGCAAAACTGCGCTGCGTTCTTTTTTTCCAAAGTACCACCAACAGGTAAACCGCCATCACTGCCGGTACGGCAAAGAGCACATAAAAATAAATGGGTTGTTGTAGTTGGTACATAATTTATATAAAACTTCTAAAAAGGGTGTAACGTAAAAAGAGTTCAAACAAAAACAACCCCAAGGCCCAAAGCGCCCAAGGTCTATAAAGCTCTGTGTAATTTGTGTATTTAAACTCCTCTATATCTGTTTTTTCTAGAGCATTAATCTCTGTGTAAATTTCTGCTAGCTTGGTATTGCTGGTGGCTCTAAAATACCTACCTCCAGTTGTTTGTGCAATTTCTTTTAGCAGGGTTTCGTCAATTTCTACTTGTTGCATGCCGTATTGAAAACTCCCATCTGCCCTAATACCAATTGGGCTTTGGGCCATTCCATTACTCCCCAGACCAATAGTATACACTTTAATTTCAAACTCTTTGGCGAGCTCACTGGCAATTTTAGGGTCTATAAACCCGGTATTGTTAACACCATCTGTTAAGAGTATAATCACCTTACTTTTTGCTCGGCTCTCTTTTAGTCTATTTACCGCAGTTGCAAGGCCAGAGCCAATTGCTGTTCCGCCTTCTATTATAGTATTGTACTCAATACTTTTTAAAGAGGCTAATACAATACTTTTATCACTCGTTAGCGGTGTTTTTGTATAACTCTCTCCAGCATATTCTACCAAACCAATACGGTCTGTAACACGGTCTTTAATAAAACCCGCAGCAACATTTTTTAAAGCCTTTAATCTATTGGGTTTTAAATCTCTGGCTAGCATACTTGCCGAAACATCTATTGCCATTACAATGTCTATTCCTTTATTGCTAACGGTTCTTGTGGTTTGGCTTACGGTTCTTGGCCTGGCCATAGCTACAATAATAGCCGTAAGGGTTAACAAGCGAAGTAAAAAAAGTACTGGCCTTAGTTTGGCAAGCCAGTTCTTTGATGTTTTAAACCCCTGAATACTAGATATGCTAAGACTTGGTATTTGTTTGTTTCGCTTTAAAAAATACCAAAGCCCAACCACTGGAAGTAGCAATAGCAACCAGAAGAGTTCTGGATTAACAAATTCAAAATTATTGAGCATCTTGTGGTTGTTTTTTGTTTTGGTCTTGTGGTGAAACTGGCACCTCTATGGAGTTTATGATTCTTTCTTTTATTTGGTTGGCGTAGGCTACATCTCTCTCAAAAACAATAGTCACTATCTGTATGGTGTTTTGTTGATCAAATAGTAGTATTTCATAACTCATTTTCTCTTTTGAAATGTCTCCGTTTGCTAATTTTAAATTAAAATCTCCATAAGCCTTCACTCCCTTCAAACCTTCCTCGGAAGAAAAAGCCTCTTGTTTTACCACCAAATTTAATGCCCCTGCATTTTCTAAGGCCTCAAGGACTTGTTCTATGGCAATGCCAACAGCTGCGCCTTGGCTCTGGGGAGAAGACTGCTGGGCTTGCTTTTTAATGGAGAGGGAAACATACAACGCTTCTCCTATAGCCCCAGATGAAAAGCTACTGCCACCACTAGTGGAAGAGATGCTATCCTTTGAGGTTTGTGGTAGTTGTCTTACCAATATCTCTGGAGTAGTAACAATAAGACCAGGTGCTCCATACTGGCTTTTGTACCACCGCCCGTCTAATGTGTCTTTTAATGAATTTCCAAACACCGTCTCTTTTAAAGTGCTAAATCCATAAAGGCTAGAAAAAACAGCAGCGCTAATTATTAAAACAAGCACTAGGCTTGATCCAGCAACTACTATTTTTTTGCGCAACTTCTTTTTTTGTAATGCTTGTAAATACAAGGTGTCTTGCAATAATTCTTCCTGTGTTGGTTCTGGTATAGCCTGGTGCGTATTGCTTATAATTTCCTCAACCCTAGATCTATCTGCTTGGGCCTGCCCAGAGCCTTGTTGCATCTTAGCAAACTTCACTAAATCTGCTCTTTTTAAAATGGTATCTAGATGTTTGATGTCTTGAGATTTAAAATCAAAATTCCCTGATTTTTTTAATGTATTTAACCGCCCTATAAGCTCCTGGGTGGTACTCTCCAGTGCTGCATTATCTACTTCTCTGTCTAGATATCTTTTAACAATTTCTGTCAATAAAGAATAGTACTCTTTGGCATTATTTTGCAATAAATACGATGTGGTATCCAGCTCCTCTAGTGCCACCAAAGCTTCTTGATAGGGAGGTAACTGCTTTTTGGCCTGCTGCTTTTTCTTTTTACGCCTTAAAAAATACCAAACAGCGATAGCTAGAACTATCAATAAAACTAGCCAGTAGATACCGGTAGGAACTTGAAATGGCGCTTTAGCTACAACCATTGCCGCCTTAATATCAAACATTTTCTGTTTGGTGGTGTCAATAGCAACATCACGCACCTGAATATTGATACTATCTGAAAGAAAAAACGTGTTGTTAAATATTATTTTTTGCCTAGGTATGGTATACCTTCCAGAATCAAACTGAGTGAGCCCATATTGTTTTCTATAGTTAATTTTTGAATTACTGTAGGTGGTGTCTGTCACGTAGCTTTCTATCACCTCCAGAGGTAGAAAACTTTGTTGGTCTGGAAACACAACCAAATCTATAGAATCTGCCTGAATCTCGAAGGATATGCGCAACTCTTCTCCTATTTTAATGGAGGTGGTGTCGGCGGTTGTAATTACTTGCGCCGTTGCACAAGAAGCAAGAAAAAACAAAAGCCCTGCTAATACGGTAGCTAGCTTATTTGTAGTGATTGATATGTTATTTGTTTTTGACAATGGTGTTATCTTCTTTTGAAATACCCTAATAATTTTTTCACGTAACTTTCATCTACCCTACAAGCTATTGCACCTGCACCACTTTTAGCAAAAGCATCCTCATAGTAAACAACCCCTTGATTATGATAGGCTGCATACTGTTTACGCACCCCTTTAGAGGCGGTATGTACTAGTAAAGACTCTCCAGTTTCTTGATCAAGCATTTGTACCATTCCTAGATTAGGGAGGGTTTGCTCTCTGGGGTCAAATACCCGTATGCCAGTTACATCATGCTTGCGGGCAACAATTTTAAGGGTGTCTTTATACCCTTGTGTCATAAAATCTGAAAGCACAAAAACAATGGCTTTTTTCTTGATAACATTGCTAAGATATTTAAGCGCCTGATTAAGGTCTGTCTTTTTACTGCTAGGTTTAAACTCAAGCAATTCTCTAATAATTCTTAAAATGTGTGATTTGCCTTTTTTTGGAGGCACAAACAACTCTATTTGGTCTGTAAAGAGTATAATCCCTACTTTATCATTGTTCTGCATAGCAGAAAAGGCAAGTGTCGCTACAATCTCTGTAATAATCTCATTTTTAAACTGGGCATCTGTACCAAAAAACTCAGAACCACTAATATCTGCCATAAGCATTAAGGTTAGTTCTCGCTCTTCTTCAAAGACTTTGATGTGCGGCTCGTTGTAGCGTGCCGTTACATTCCAGTCTATGCTTCGTACATCATCCCCATACTGGTATTGGCGCACTTCACTAAAAGTCATTCCGCGCCCTTTAAAAGTACTGTGGTACTCTCCACCAAACACATGGTCGCTCAAACGACGTGTTTTAATTTCGATTTTTCGTACTTTTTTTAAGAGTTCTTTAGTATCCATGGTATTGGTGAGAACGTGTAATTGACTTGTGTAAGGCCTTAAACCTATGAAGAATAAACAGTTTTTTTGCAGTTGTATTTAAAAAATCAGCTATGGTACTTCAATGACATTTACAATCTTGTTGATGATATCTTCTGTAGTTACGTTTTCTGCCTCTGCCTCATAGGTAATCCCTATTCTGTGACGAAGCACATCATGAACGACCGCACGAACATCTTCAGGTACTACATACCCTCTTCTTTTTATAAAAGCGTAGCATTTTGCAGCAACAGCAAGATTGATACTCCCACGAGGTGAGGCGCCGTTATTTATAAGTGGTTTAAGCTCTGCAAGTTTGTATTGCTCTGGGTTACGCGTTGCAAAGATGATATCTAGAATGTATTTTTCTATTTTCTCATCCATGTATACTTCTCTAGCTGCATCTTGTGCGCGCAAAATTTGAGCTACAGTAACTACAGGATTAATTTTTTCAAACCCACCCTTTAGGTTTTGACGTATAATTAATTGCTCATCTTCTAGGGTTGGATATTTAATGACGGTTTTTAGCATAAACCTATCTACTTGCGCCTCTGGAAGAGGATAGGTTCCTTCCTGCTCTATAGGGTTTTGAGTAGCCATCACTAAAAATGGTTTGTCTAACACAAAAGTGGTGTCACCAATAGTTACCTGCTTTTCTTGCATGGCCTCTAAAAGTGCAGATTGCACCTTTGCAGGTGCTCTATTGATTTCATCTGCCAATACAAAGTTGGCAAAAATAGGCCCCTTTTTAATGCTAAAATCATTGTCCTTCATATTGTATATAAGGGTGCCAACAACATCTGCAGGCAACAAATCTGGGGTAAATTGTACTCTACTAAAACTACCTTTTACAGCCTGAGACAGGGTATTAATTGCAAGTGTTTTTGCCAGGCCAGGAACACCCTCTAATAAAATGTGCCCTTGCCCTAATAAACCAATAAGCAGTCGTTCAATCATGTGTTTTTGACCCACGATTACTTTGTTCATCTCCATTGTGAGAATATCTACAAAAGCGCTTTCTTTCTCAATTTTATCGTTCAATGCGCCAATATCTGTTGGCGTAGCTATTTGTTCCATAGTCTGTTTTGTGTTCTTAGATTTATTACTCTTTCCCTAGTGGTTTTTTAATAGCATTGGTTACTTACTGTAAAGCAGTAAAACTACTCAATACTAAAGACGAAATTTTAATACACAAGTTACGTTAAATTTCAATTTTTTTTCTTGGGTATAAATGTAAGATAACTAATGCTTGGAGTCAAGTTTGTTAATAAAATTTTAAGACTGTTTTTTATCACTTTTAGCGCGTACATTTGTAGTTATTAATTACTAAAATATGCTCCACTAATAGAAAAGTTTTTCTGTCAATGGGATCAAAAGTTGTTTTAGTTTTACAAACTCTTATGAAAAAAACTGCTCTTATTACAGGCGCTACCTCTGGTATTGGACGTGCAACGGCCACCTTATTTGCTAAAAACAATATCAACTTAATTTTGTGTGGAAGACGTCAAGATCGGCTAGAGGCTATTGCAAAAGAGTTGTCTTCACTGGTCAAGGTGCATACTCTTTGCTTTGATGTGCGTGATAAAAAGCTAGTACATACCTTGCTTGGCAATTTACCTAAAGGATTTAACACCGTAGATATTCTAATTAATAATGCTGGAAACGCACATGGGCTTGATAGCATTCAATCAGGATCTAGTGATGATTGGGATGCTATGATAGATATCAATGTAAAAGGATTATTGTATGTCTCTAAGGCCATTATACCGCAAATGATTACTAGGGCTTCTGGTCATATTATCAATATTGGCTCTACGGCTGGAAAAGAAGTATACCCTAATGGCAATGTCTACTGCGCCAGTAAACATGCCGTAGATGCCATAAATCAGGGCATGCGTCTAGATCTTAACGGGAAAGGCATTAAAGTAGGCGCCATTAATCCAGGATTAGTAGAAACAGAGTTTAGCGAAGTACGTTTTAAAGGAGACAGCGAGCGAGCCACCAAAGTGTATCAAAATTTCACGCCCTTACAGCCCCAGGACATTGCAGATGTTATCTACTTTGCCATCACTAGAGCTGCTCACGTTAATATTTCAGATTTAACCGTAATGTGTCTAGACCAAGCATCCTCTACAGTTGTGCATAAGGGGTAATTACTCTACCACAATCTCATCAATAAATGTCCATGCTTTATTTCCGGCCCCTTGCAGGCCATCTGGTATAATCCCGTAGTTAGGAATCGAGATCTTAATAAAAGAAGTGGTAACACCCACTTTAAGAATTACATCCAAAATTGTTTGATGGGTACTTGGTAGATTAACCTTTGGTAGCAGCCCATAATCTGTCTGGATTTCAATCTCTTTAGGGGCATACAACCACTGCCCATTGGCATTGTAAAAACGGGTGCTTATTTTAGAAATTTTTGTAGGTTTTGCAAAGGTGATGGTAATCTCCAAATCTTCTCCCCAAAAGCCTAGCCACTCTTTATCTCCATAACGGGTATTACTTCCAGAAACTCCATTGATAAGGGCAGAGCTTCCTCCTGCGCCATAGGCAGAATGAGGCGCTACATTTAAAGAAACACTAGCATTAATTGCCTTGTGGTAAACAATGGTGTCTGTAAAGGTTCTTCCAACTTTTTTGCCCTTTTTATACACTTGCCCAGTTATAATTGCATCTTGGGAAATACTAAAGGGTGAGGTATAGATTTGCTCCTGTGCAGTGTTAAGGCGGTACTTAATTTCTTTGCCTTTGGTTGGCGTGGTAAGCCTATAAGATACTAAGGCTTGATTTTTTACAACGGCTCCTTCCAAATCATAGAGATGATTGGCGTAGTTAATATTTTTAACATCTAGCCTCTCTAAATACCGTTCTAGCCGTGAAAGGAAATTGGTGTAATCTTCTTCTAGATTTTTAGTAGCTCCAGACCAAACCACTTCACTCATGGCTACTATTCTTGGAAATGCCATATACTCCACTTGCTCTTTGGTAGCCATATATTCTGTCCAAATATTACCTTGAGCTCCTAAGACATGAGAGGCGGCATCTGTGTTTTGCAACTCTTTAGGAATGGGGTTAAAGCTAAACACCTTTTTTAAAGGCAGGTATCCGCCAATGGCTGTAGGTTCATCTTGGTGGGTGGCTTGGTAGTAATCAAAATAGGCATGTGAGGTTGGTGTTAAAATCACGTCATGCCCCTGCTTTGCGGCATCAATTGCTCCTTGGGTTCCTCGCCAAGACATCACCGTTGCATTTGGAGCCAGCCCACCCTCTAAAATTTCATCCCAACCAATAATTTTCTTGCCCTTAGCATTTATGTGCTTTTCTATTTCTGTTATAAAATAGCTTTGCAAACCGTGGGCATCTTCTAATCCTTTTTCTTTAATGAGTTGCTGGCAATCATTACACTTTTTCCACTTTGTTTTAGGGGCCTCATCACCTCCAATATGGATATACGCTCCAGGAAATAATTCCATCACCTCATCTAATACGTTTTTAAGAAAAGTAAAAGTCTCAGGCTTTGGGCAGTAGATATTTTCAAAAACTCCCCATTTTGTAGCAACAGGAACCTGCCCTGATGTGCAGCCCAATGATGGATAAGCAGAAATAGCAGCCTGAGCATGACCAGGGAGTTCAATTTCTGGAATTATAGTTACGTGATGTTCTTTGGCAAAGGCAACAATTTCTATAACCTCTTGTTGGGTGTAAAACCCGCCATAAGGTTTGCCGTCAAAGCGTTGAGGTGTATCGTTATAATGCCCTATTAATGTTTCTTCCCGATAGGCTCCTTTACTGGTAAGATCTGGATATTGTTTTATTTCAATGCGCCACCCTTGATCATCTGTTAGGTGCCAATGAAAAGTGTTCATCTTTAATGCCGCCAACTCTGCGATGTACTGTTTGATAAACTCTTTTGGAAAGTAATGGCGGGATACATCAAGGTGCATGCCGCGGTATCCAAACATTGGGGCGTCTTTAATATCTAAACAAGGAATCGTTATAGTATCAATTCCAGAGAGGTTTACTTGTTCTAACTCTGGAGGTAGTATCTGGCGCAAACTCTGAATTGCATAAAAAGCGCCCGCGCCGTCTGATGCTTTAATAGTAATGCGTTTCTTAGATACGCTAAGGGTATACCCCTGTTTTGGCAACAAGGGGTCTTTTATAATTACAATACTTGCAGCGGCTTGGGTGGTAGAAACAATATCAATTCCAGCACCATTTAAAAGGTATGCTTTTAAAAAAATTGCTGCGGTTGTAAATTCTGGGATCGCAAAGAGTGTACTAGTTTTAGAAAAGGTGAAATTGCCAGTCCCTTTTTCTAGTTGTTGAGGTGCAGGGATAATAGTTGCCTGATTAACAATAAGTTTTTTGGCTTTGCTAGGAGCACAACTATTGGTTAAAATAAAAAGCCCCAATAGTAAAAGTAACCAGGGACTATAAAAACGGTAAGACTTAGGGCTGTAGTGCATTGAGGGTTTTATATTGTAGGGGTTTGGATAGCGGCTCTTTGGTTACAAAAATGATGTTCTTTTGCTCGCCAGGTAACAAATCAAAAAAGTTGTCTGTAAAATGTCCTGGGGTGTCTGTATATAAAAATACATTTTTTTGCAGCGTTGTAGCCTTAAGTGAAATTTCAATACCCTGGGAAACAATTTTGGTTTTCATATCAAAGCCCTCCATTGGTAGGTTTAAATCTTTAGGTTTTTCAAAATAATATACCTCTTGAATATCTCCAAATAGAACCTTAGCGTAGGTTTGTTTTGGGTCAAACTCAATTTCTCTCAAATCTACTTGATAGACTACTTGATTTTTTTCATTAAAAGTGCGTACAGATTTTGTGGGTGTTTGATGCAGGATATTTCCGTTAAAATCATAAAACAAAACCTGCATTGGCTCCCCTAAAGTTATAGGGCCATCATCTACTACTTTAATTTTTAATAGGTTGTTTTGCTTAAAAGGCACAATAATTCTATTTTCAAAGGCCTGTTTTACTTTGTAATGAAGCGCTTTCCAATTACCTAGCCCATCTATGCTTGACCAAGAAACTGCTGGCCAGCAATCGTTAAGTTGCCAGTATAATGTCCCCATATTGTATGGCTTTGCTGCGCGGTGCGCTTTAATGCCTTTGGTTATTCCGTAGGCCTGCAACAGCTGGCTCACGTATATATAATCTTCAGCATTTGTTGGCACTGGAAAATCTCTTTTCATGTACCGTTTAATAATCTCAAAACCTCTTGAATGCTTTTGATGGCTCTCAAAACTTGGATGCGAAAGATCGATACTATCCTCTTGGGTGAAATACTTAATGGTCTTATATCCAGGATAAGACTGGAAGCCAAATTCACTCATAAATCTAGGTACCGCCTGCTCGAAATGTTCAAAAGGGTAGCCATCATGCCAAACCCACCAATCATGGGCATCTCCCTGAAACTGATATCTTTTGTCTCCCCTGCCAAACTTAGGAGAACTCTCCCAATATGAAATACTAGCATGTAAACTATCTACAACTTTGGGTAAAATATCATTAAAAACTGCTTGGTAACTATTCCATATCTCTTGTTTTTGAGCCTGGGTTTTACCTGCTTGCCAACCCCATCTTTGCCACCCTTCGCTGTTTTCATTATTACCACAATAAAGTGCTATACTTGGGTGTTGCCTTAGTCGTTTTACGTTTGTAATGGCCTCCTTTTTAACATTGTCTAAAAATTCTTTGTCTCCAGGGTACATTGCGCAAGCAAACATAAAATCTTGCCAAACTAAGATCCCTTTTTCATCACATAAATCATAAAACAAATCGTCTTCATACACCCCTCCACCCCAAACGCGAAGCATATTCATGTTTGCCTTTAGCGCATCGTTTAGTAATTTCTCACGCTCCTGGGGCCGCACCTGGGATAGAAATATGTTTTGCGGAATATAATTTGCCCCTTTCATATAGATAGGTTTCCCATTGAGTTTAAAATAAAAGCGTTCTCCAAGGGTATCTTTTTCTGTGACCAGCTGTATGGTTCTAAGGCCTACTTTTTTGTGAAGGGTTTCTAAAATTGTGTTGCCTTTTTTAAGGTGTATTGTAAAATCATACAAAAAGGGGGTGCCAAGGTTGTGTGTCCACCAGAGTTTTGGCTTTTTTATAGAAAACCCAATGCTATAATTTTTTGTGCCTCTATCTAATAATATGCCTTGAGAATGAATTTCTCCTGTGGTGTTATTTATAACCTCAATAACACAGCCCGTATCTGCCACAAAAGACATCACTGCAATATTTGCTTTTAGCAATGCCTGGGAAGTGGTTATTTCTTGGGTCTGAATAAACACATCCTCAAGTCTAGCGTCACTATAAGAGATCAAGGATACATCACGCCAAATGCCCATGGTTTTAATCTTTGGGCCCCAATCCCAACCGTACTGAAATTGTGGTTTACGCGAGTATACCCTTGGCCCCTCTGGAAGTGTATAGCCCAAATTTAAAGCAGCCTTTGCTTCTATGGAATCTGGACTATAGAGAGTTACTACTAAGGTGTTTTGGAGTTGTAAAATTTCGGTTACGTTAAACTCATAGGGGCTAAATGCATTATTGGTTTGTAAGATAAGGTGACCATTTAATACCACCTTTGCATAGGTGTCTAGGCCGTCAAATTTTAAAATATGCTGCTTGGTTTTTAAAAGTGATGGAGAAATAGTAAAGGATTTTTTATACCTCCAATTTTTTTCTGAGATCCATTGAATGCTATCTTGATTGTTTAATAAAAAAGGATCTGGAATTTTTCCCAACCTTAGTAGATCTGACTGGACGCTCCCTGGTACTTGTGCTAATTGCCAATTTTGAGCGTCTAATTCTTCCATTTGCCAATCATTGCCATTTAACAAGCGTGTTTGATTTGTTGATTGCCTACAGGCAGAAAATAACACTGTAAGTAGCAGTAAAAAAGTAATTCTCATGCTACTAAAATAAGCATCTTATTTACCATAAAATTAGATCCTTGACCTTATAAACTAAAATTTCAAATAAAAAATGATGCATTTCATCGATTTTCTTGTTTGAGTATGCAATAATTGACGTCTATGGCTATTTTTTTAGTCTAAAAACACGATTAAAAGTACATAAAACACGATTAAAAGAAATAAATAAATAAAAATATTCGTTTTTTTTAATTTTTAATTTTTTATAAACAATCGCTTTAATAGCATGGGATTTGAGGATTATTCTTATTTCTACACGCTTAAAAAAGCGCCAATATAATAGATTAAGTGTAAGAAATATCAGTTAAAGTGTTTTTGTGTTGTATAAAGTTTTATATTTGAACCATCATCATGCCCCAAATTTGATGACCCAAATTATGAAACCATTAAAACTTAGCCTACTTGCTATGGTATTTTTGTTGTCATTTATTTCTTGCAGCGAAGAAGACATGGCCTCAGAAATAACTGAAGATTACACCATTGACCTAAATCTTGCAAAAGAAACAAATTGGGAAATGGCAGAAGAAATTACACACTATATTAACCAGCACAGAGCCTCTGTTGGGCTTAACCCCATTGTAATAGATCAACAACATGCCTCAGCCTATGCTGTAGAACATACAAAATATATGATTGCCATTGAAAACATGAACCATGATAATTTCTATTACCGCCAGCAAGCACTTACCTATCAAGGTGCTCAAAGAGTGGGAGAAAACGTAGCCTTTGGTTACCAAGACGGACAAAGTGTTGTAAGAGCTTGGCTAAATAGCCCAAGTCATAAAAGAAACATAGAAGGTGATTACACACACTCTGGTTTTGGTATCATGCAAAACTCAAACGGAAGTTATTATTTTACCCAACTATTTTACAAAAACTAACACCTACTTATTTATTGTTTGACACTCCAACCCATAGCGGCCCCAAAGCTATTTGTTGGAGTTTTTTTATGTACTTTTATGGTATAACAAAAAAGTGTAGCTATGGCAATTCAAAAACCGTTTAATTTAAATCAATGGATTAAAGACAATAGGGACTTACTAAAGCCCCCTGTTGGAAACAAAAACCTATACAAACAAGCTGGAGATTATATTGTTATGATTGTTGGAGGCCCTAATGCGCGTAAAGACTATCATTACAATGAAACAGAAGAATTGTTTTATCAATTAGAGGGTAACATTCAAGTTCATATACAAGAAGATGGTGTCAAAAAAACAATGGAACTTGGCCCAGGAGACATGTATCTGCACCCTGCCAAAGTGCCTCACTCTCCTGTTCGAGGTGACAACTCAATTGGGCTTGTTATAGAACGCAACAGGAAAAAATTAAACGTAAATGATGGCTTACTTTGGTTTTGTGATACTTGCAATGAGAAGTTACACGAAGTATACTTCCCCTTAAATGATGTAGAGGTAGACTTTTTTAAACACTTTAAAGATTTTTACGGTAGTGAAGACTTAAGAACCTGCAATAATTGTAGCACTGTAATGGAGGTAGATAAGCGCTTTACCAACTAGTACCCTTTCATTCCAAAAACCGTATTGTAGTTTGTGGACTACTATGAGTTTTTTTAGGTGGCTTAAAAAATTATATTACCCCTTGCTGTAGCACTTTAAAAAATATCTGAAAATCTATACAATAAGACACCCTGTAGCAGCTTGCAGCCACAAATCAAAACACTCAAACACTACTGTAATTAATCTTTTTGTGAACGTGAGCAAAATTGTATCTTCGCGCCACACTCTTTATAGCATTAACCCTTAAGAGAGTTATAAAAAACTACAGTATCTAATAAAATCCGGATTCGGAAAAACAACCCTCTACAAGTAGAGATAAAAAATAAATTTTTATGGCATCAGTAGCAAAAGACTTCGGTATGGACCAAGCATTAAAACAACTAGGGCTTAAAGCCGTAAATCAAGGTACCTCAACAGGAAACTCTTGGTATCCAGGAGGAGAGCAGATTGCTTCGTATTCTCCGGTAGATGGCGCTTTAATTGGTAAGGTTACCGCCACCACTAAAGAAGAATACCAAAAAGTGATTGAAACTTCTCAAGAAGCATTTTTATCTTTTAGAGCTATGCCAGCGCCACTTCGCGGTGAGATTGTACGTCAATTTGGAAATAAATTACGCGAACTAAAAAAACCTCTTGGCAAACTAGTTTCCTATGAAATGGGAAAATCGCTACAAGAAGGATATGGTGAGGTACAAGAAATGATAGACATCTGTGATTTTGCAGTAGGCTTGTCAAGACAATTAAACGGACAAACCATTCCATCTGAACGCCCAATGCACGTAATGAGAGAACAGTGGCACTCTATAGGTATTGTTGGTATTATTTCAGCATTTAATTTTCCAGTTGCTGTTTGGGCTTGGAATACTGCCCTAGCATGGGTTTGTGGAGATGTATGTGTTTGGAAAGGAAGTGAAAAAGCACCACTATGCTCTGTAGCTTGTCAAAACATTATTGCAGGTGTGTTAAAAGAAAATAATCTTCCAGAGGGAATCTCTTGTATCATTAATGGAGATTATACGGTGGGTGAGATGATGACTAAAGATACGAGAATACCACTAATATCTGCAACAGGATCTACTCGTATGGGAAGAATCGTTGGTGCAACCGTTGCTCAGCGCTTTGGTAAATCATTACTAGAATTAGGAGGTAACAATGCCATTATTATTACCCCAACTGCAGATTTAAAAGTAGTGGTTCCAGGAGCTGTATTTGGCGCCGTGGGTACTGCTGGACAACGTTGTACCTCAACAAGAAGATTAATTATTCACAACAGTGTGTATGATAAAGTAAGAGACGCTATTGTTGGAGCATACAAACAAATTATTATCGGGAACCCACTGGATGAAAACAACCATGTAGGACCTTTAATTGATGTAGATGCGGTAAACACATACCTTGCTGCTATTGAAAAAGCAAAAGCCGAAGGAGCAAACGTACTAGTAGAAGGTGGCGTTTTAGAAGGTCCAGGATTTGAGAGTGGATGTTATGTAAAGCCAGCAATCATTGAAGCTAAAAATAGTTTTGAAATTGTACAACATGAAACCTTTGCCCCTATACTTTACCTAATGAAATATACCGGTGAGGTTGAACAGGCTATCGAAATGCAAAACGGAGTTGCACAAGGGCTTTCTTCTGCAATAATGACAAACGAAATGAAAGAGGCAGAAAAATTCTTGTCTTTTGCAGGTTCAGATTGCGGGATTGCCAATGTAAATATTGGAACTAGTGGTGCCGAAATTGGAGGTGCCTTTGGTGGTGAGAAAGAAACAGGTGGTGGCCGCGAGAGTGGATCTGATGCCTGGAAAGTATATATGAGAAGACAAACCAATACCGTAAACTACTCTGACGAGCTACCGCTGGCACAAGGAATTAAGTTTGACTTGTAAGGGCTAAGGGTTCTTTGTTTTACACATACAATACAAAGCTCTAGAGGATCTAAGTTATTCTTCTAGGGCTTTTTTAATTACGTCCTTTTTCTTGAGGGTATAAGGTATACACAGGGTCGCTTTGCCAAAACTCTTTGGTAGATACATCAAGCACAGAAAGACTCCCTTTAAAAGCTGCTCCGGTATCTATATTCCAGAGGTTTGCAAAACCTGTTGGAACCTTCTCGCCAATTTTTGTAGTAGGGGTATGACCTATATATATTTCTTTAAACAGTAACAGCCGTTTTGGATATCGATTGCTTTTTTTGGAGAGCAGGGGGTCTAAGCTACACGCCATTTCCCAGAGTGATCTATCCCAATACACAAAATCAGGATAAAACTCATGTTTTGGGCCCCCTTGGTTTGTAAAACCTGCATGGACAAACAATCTGTTTTGAGCATCTATATGGTAGTTATGTAACGCCTCTAAAAAAGAAATGTGCTCATTTTTTTGCCCCTGAGAAATACCCTTGTATGAAGCGATAGTAGCGGCCCCTCCATGGGCTACCCACAAAGGGTTTTGGTCATTTTTGGTCAAATATCGATGTACTAAAAAATCGTGGTTCCCTCTCAAAAAGACACACTGATGGGTTTTACTAATAGAGATTAAAAATGAGATCACTTCCAAGGCGTCACTCCACCCGTCCACATAATCTCCCAAAAAGATTAAAGTGTCCTCTTTAGAAATTTGTGCACGTTTCCATACCTGCTGCAAGGCTTTTAAACCTCCATGAATATCTCCAATAACTAAAGTTCTTTTTGGTAAAGACATTAATACCCTAATTTTTCTCTCACTCTTTGCAGGACACCATCGGCTACTTTTTTGGCCTTTAGGGCGCCAACTTTAAGGGCGTCGTCGATAAGTTGTGGGTTTTCCATAAAGTGACTATACCGCTCTCTTTGAGTTTCAAACTTGGTAAGAATTAACTCAAAAAGAGCTTGTTTGGCATGACCATAGCCATAATTTCCGCCTTGATAATTGGCTTTCATTGCGTCAATTTCAGCCTCAGAGGCCAACAAAGCGTAAATAGCAAAACAATTACAGATGCTCCAATCTTTGGGTTCTTCTAAAGGGGTACTATCTGTTTGTATTTTCATGACCTGTTTGCGCAGTTGCTTTTCGGGCAAAAATATATTGAGGGTGTTGTCTCTAGATTTACTCATTTTTTGCCCATCAATTCCTGGAATTAATTTAGTATGCTCTTGCACCTTGGCCTCTGGCAAAACAAAGGTTTCTCCAACCTGGGCATGAAATCTTGAGGCTACATCACGCGTCATTTCTATGTGCTGCAATTGATCTTTGCCTACGGGTATATACTGAGCGTCATACAATAATATATCTGCAGCCATGAGCATCGGGTAGCTAAAAAGCCCCGAGTTTACATCCTCTAACCTGTCTGCTTTATCTTTAAAAGAGTGTGCGAGTGTAAGGCGCTGATAGGGGAAAAAACAGCTCAAATACCAAGACAATTCTGTTACTTGAGGTATGTCGCTTTGACGATAAAAAACGGTTTTATCAACATCTAGCCCAAAGGCAAGCCATGTAGCGGCAGTGCTGTTGGTGTTTTCGCGTAATACCGCAGCATCTTTAATTTGAGTGAGGGTGTGCATGTTGGCAATAAATAAAAAACTATCATTATTTAAATCATTTGCCATTTCAATAGCAGGCATGATAGCTCCCAGTATGTTTCCTAAATGCGGAGTGCCGGTACTTTGTATTCCTGTAAGTATTCTTGCCATATTGATACGCCTTAGAAAGGTTATTTCTTTAATATTACACAAAGTTAAACCTTTTCGTGTTATTAGGTAATTCAAATTGGTATTTTTGAAACTTATGAAATTAGTAACATATCCTCTTTTTGTTGTGTACAGGGTTTGGTTTTATATCCTTATCGCTGTGCCAATTGTGGTACTATTCCCCTTGCTACTTCTAAGCACCCTAAAGCAAAGCTGGTATCCAACTTTTTTTAAATTAGCTAGAATATGGGGGAGCTTTATTTTGTATGGCATGGGGCTTATTCCTAGCATAAAAAGAGAAGCTACCTATCAAAAAAACAAGAGTTATATGTTTGTTTCAAACCATAGCTCCATGACAGATATCATGCTTATGTTGTATGTCACAAAAAACCCTTTTGTGTTTGTGGGTAAGAAAGAATTAAGTAAAATTCCTCTTTTTGGTTTTTTTTACAAGCGCACCTGTATTTTGGTGGATAGAAAAAATCCAAGAAGCCGCAGAGATGTTTTTGAAAGTGCTCAAAAAAGACTCGATCAAGGATTGAGTATCTGTATTTTTCCTGAAGGCGGTGTTCCTGAACAGCAGAGTACCCTTTTAGACAGCTTTAAAGACGGCGCCTTTAGACTTGCCATAGAGCACCAAATAGACATTGCCCCTATGGTTTTTTTCGATAATAAAAAGCGTTTTTCTTTTAGTTTTTTTAGTGGAAGCCCTGGCAGATTAAGAGTAAAAACACTTGCTCTAATTGCAACAAAAGGGAAAACCCTAGACAATAAAAGAGAAATAAACCAACTTACAAGAGCTGCTATTTTGCAGGAGTTAGAACAATCTTTGACATAAAAAAACCCCCAGCATGACAGCGAGGGGTTTGTTTTATGTAACCTAGTTGTTTAAGGCTCTATTTTTGTGTCCTCCTCGTCAGAGGGTTCTTTAGAGGCGTCTTTAAATTCTTTAATTCCGCTCCCAAGGCCACGCATTAGTTCCGGTATTTTTCTACCACCAAATAATAGTAAAATAACTACTGCAATTAATACAATTTGAGGCCATCCAATGACTAAGAAAAATGATAATGCTTCCATAATACGTTGTTTTATCCAACAAAGGTAATAAGAAATCTCTAGATTATGTGTTTTGTATTAAAGAATAGCCCCTTTGGCTGCGTGGTTTATTTTATATTTGTGAGATACAATACAACTTAAATGGTGACCAAAGAAAACAGATCTAATAAAATTAAAAAGAAACTATTACATAAGTACCGCCTTGTGGTGCTTAATGAAGAAACCTTTGAGGAGCGTTTTTCTTTTAAATTAAATAGACTTAATGTTTTTGTTTTCAGCACGCTTTTTGCCATTTTAGTTATTGCAGTAACAGCTCTTATTATTGCTTTTACGCCCTTGAGAGAATACATCCCGGGGTATTCCTCTACCTCTTTAAAGAAAAAAGCTACAGAGCTGTCTTACAAGACAGATTCACTTCAAAATATTATTAATGTAAACCAGCGGTACCTTAGTTCTATACGCAAGGTACTATCTGGTGATGTAGAAACAGTAAATTTCAATAAAGATTCTATCCTTGAGGCAGCAAAAAATGATGTTGCTATGATAGATTTTACACCCTCCAAGCAAGATTCTTTGCTAAGAGAGAGAGTCGCTAGGGAAGACAAATACAACCCCTTACTCAATGCAGCAGAAATTGGGGTGGTGTTTTTTGCACCCGTAAAAGGAGCGGTTTCTGAAGGATATAACCCACAAACAAAACATTTTGCAATTGATGTTGTTACCGTTAAAAATGCGCCTGTAAAAGCCGCTGCAGATGGTACTGTTATTTTTGCAGGATGGACCCCAAACACAGGTAATGTCATTATTTTAAAACATATCAATAATACCATCACTGCTTACAAACACAATGCCTCTTTAAGTAAAAACCAGGGAGACATCGTTAAAGGGGGAGAGGTTATTGCTACAGTGGGCAATACCGGAGAATTAACCACAGGGCCTCACCTACATTTCGAACTTTGGCGAGAAGGATATCCTGTAAACCCACAAGACTTTATTGATTTTGATTAAACTAAAAACCACTACCTCGTGTCACTAAAATCTATAGCAGCATTACTATTTGCAAAACATGCAACAAGGCAAATCTATAAATGGGCCTCTACTCCTGTCCAAACACAAGAGAGCGTTTTTAAGCAATTAATTAGTGCCGCAAAAAATACAGCCTTTGGTAAAGATCATGGTTTTGATAAAATAACATCACACCAAGATTTTGTCGAAAATGTCCCCATTAGAGACTATGAAGCATTACGCCCATATGTTGATCGTGTTGTGGCCGGAGAGAAGGATATACTATGGCCAGGCAAACCTTTGTATTTTGCCAAAACCTCTGGAACCACCTCTGGGGCTAAATACATTCCTTTAACCAAAGAATCGATGCCAACGCATATCAAGGCAGCTCGAAATGCTATTTTATGCTATATCAACCAAACAAAAAAAGCGGCATTTGTAGATGGTAAAATGATCTTTTTACAAGGGAGCCCAGAAATGACAACCCAAAACGGTATTGGCCTTGGAAGACTCTCTGGCATCGTAGCCCACTATGTGCCTAAGTATCTTTTAAAAAATAGACTTCCTTCCTGGCAAACCAATTGCATTGAAGATTGGGAAACAAAGGTAGATGCCATTGTCCAAGAAACAAAAGCAGAAAACATGACCGTGATAAGCGGTATCCCGCCATGGGTGCAAATGTATTTTGAAAAGTTAACCCAGGCCACTGGAGAAAAAACAGGAGATCTCTTTAAAAACTTTGAACTCTTTATATACGGAGGCGTAAACTTTGAGCCCTATCGCGCAAAATTTGAAGCCTTAATTGGCAGAAAAGTACCTAGCATAGAATTATTCCCAGCTAGTGAAGGATTTTTTGCCTTCCAGGATAGCCAAGACCATAAAGGAATGCTTTTGCTATTAGATGGTGGGATATTTTATGAGTTTGTAGTGGCCGATGATTTTTTTAAAGAAAACCCAAAAAGACATACCATATCTCAAGTTGAGCTTGGAGTTAACTACGTCTTGCTAATCTCCACCAGTGCAGGATTATGGGGCTATAATATTGGAGATACCGTTGAGTTTACATCACTCAATCCCTACCGTGTAATTGTTACAGGACGCATCAAGCATTATATATCTGCCTTTGGAGAACACGTGATTGCGAAAGAGGTGGAAACAGCAATGAAACAAGCCATGGACAGCTTTGGTTTTTCAATTTCAGAATTTACCGTTGCACCACAAACAAATCCAATAAATGGAGAGCTTGCCTACCATGAGTGGTTTATAGAGTTTGAAGATCCCATAGATAATTTACCAGAAATAGCTCAAAAATTAGATTCAGTATTGCAAATTCAAAACAGCTACTACAAAGATCTTTTGGACGGCAATATGTTGCAGCAACTCAAAATTAGCCCACTAGAGAAAGGAGCATTCCAGAGGTATATGAAATCCCAGGGGAAGCTCGGGGGGCAAAACAAAGTGCCTAGACTCTCTAATGACAGAAAAATTGCCGACAAGCTAGCCATCTTTAAATTAAAAAACACAACACTCTAAAGCCTAAAGCTTAAAAATTACATCCCCATTTGTGGGCTGGTTTTTTTAGATTAAATGCCTGCAAATACAAGGTTTCCGCCCATTGGCTACTAGCTGCCAAAAAGAATATGTTATCTTTGCGGGTATGACAAAGCTAAAATCACATACAAGATCTAGAGCTCAAGAAAGTACAGGAGCCATTGAGCGGTTATACATTACCATGAGACACCTCTTTAATAGAGGGTTCTACAAGCCTATGGGCGTCTCTGGAGAATCTCTTCGTGAGGCCCTACTTACACTACGTCCAGAAATTTATGGTGCCATTGCTGAAGAGAAATCTGAGCTGCAAGGTCTTTTGTACGTAATTGACAGATTACCCTACGGCATAGAGGAGTGCAGATACATAAACCTTACTAGTGATGAAGGATATAAAAACTCTCATTTCTTGCCAATCATCCCGGCCAAAAGAAGAAGAAATTGCTACCGTATTGACCAAGAGCAGATGAATATTGAGGTCACCAGAGGACGCTCAGAGATATATGATATTCTTACGCACCTTACTTTTTTATATATAGAGTCTCACAAAATAATGCGTCAAGTAGTCATCAACGATGGCAAGGATGTAAACAGAGACTGGAAAAAACTAGAACAAGCAGTTCTTAAAAAAGGAAAACTAAGCCAAAAAGAGAAAGAAATTGCACTTACACATACCGCAAACTTTCTAGGAAGAACCTTTGCTGAGGTAAATGATGTGTATGCCGCTTTTTCTTGTGAGCAAAACGAGCATCGTTTTTTAAGTATCATCTATCATTTAGGGAAAGGTGCAATTGATGAAATTGTAAAACTTGAAAAAAGAATTATCACCTTCAGTCCTGTACTAAGAGAGCGTATCGGACACCATATTCACGGAGAGCGTTGGGCCTTTAATATTAAACAAACCCTTGATCAAAAAGGGTTACTGGAGCGCCCCATTCATATCATTAGTGCAAATATGCATAGTGTGATGAATAGCCTGTATGCAGAAAAGGCATTGCCTGTTGATGCCAAAAAAGGAGCGATGCATCTTTATGAGCTTCTTAGTGATGCCAGTAGTGAAACCCAGCGTAAAAAAACAACACAGTTGGCCAACAAACAAGGGATGACTTTTCTTAAAGATAGTAGTGGGACAAATATCAATGTGCAGATTTTTGACACCGAAAAACTAAAATCATTACCCTACGGCATGCAGCCCAACGGGCAACAAACAAAAGACAAACCTGTTATTATTGTTATGGATTATGCCTTTGGTGAACAGGCCTATGAAACCATGGATGAGTTATTAAAACCCTATACTACAAATACCAAAACACATTTTTTAAACGTTGTGTCTATCGGGATTATGGGTAAGGCAGGAATTTTGGCTGGAGGAAAAGGAGATATCATGATCCCATCAGCGCACGTATTTGAAGGTACGGCAGATAATTATCCCTTTAAAAACAAACTAAAGCTATCTGATTTTGAAAATGATGACATTGCCGTTTGTGAAGGGTCTATGATAAGCGTGCTAGGAACCTCGCTACAAAACAGAGATGTTTTACAATTTTTCTTCACCTCAACTTGGAATGTAGTTGGGCTGGAGATGGAAGGAGCTCACTATCAAAAAGCAATACAGGCTGCCTCAACCATTCGAGGGAGTATCAGGAGTGATGTTAAGGTAATGTACGCATACTACGCCAGTGATAACCCTTTGGAGACTGGAAGCACCTTAGCCTCTGGTGGCCTTGGGACAACCGGTGTAAAGCCAACCTATTTGATTACAGAAAAAATGTTAAAATTAATTTTACAATAGCATTAAAAAAAATATGTCAAAGAAAGTGTTAATTACCGGTGGGGCAGGATTTATTGGGTCCAACTACGTAACATATGTCTTGGAGAACACAATAGATGAAATTTTTGTTTTAGACAAACTCACCTATGCTGGAGATTTAAAAAATTTGGAAGCTGCTACAGATCATGCAAACTATCATTTTATAAAGGGTGATATTTGTGATACGGCTTTGGTAAACAGGCTATTTAAAGAACATCAATTTGAGAATGTAGTTCACTTTGCTGCAGAGTCTCATGTAGATAATTCTATCACAAATCCGGGGGCCTTTATTGCTACAAATATTACAGGAACTTTTAATCTATTACAAGCCGCCTATAAAACATGGATGGAGGGTCCTAACCTCTACAAAAAAGGCTGTGAAACCAACCGTTTTTTACATGTTTCTACAGATGAAGTATATGGCACATTAGGTGCTACTGGACTGTTTACAGAACAAACCCCTTATGCTCCAAATAGCCCCTATAGCGCCTCTAAAGCCTCTAGTGATTTTATTGTACGTAGCTATTATCACACCTATGGCATGATAGTAGTTACCACCAATTGTTCAAACAATTATGGGCCCAACCAACACAAAGAAAAATTAATCCCCACTATCATTAGAAAAGCGGTAGCTGGAGAGCCTATCCCAATTTATGGAGATGGTAAAAATGTGCGAGATTGGCTGTATGTAAAAGATCATTGCGTAGGGATAAAAAAGGCCTTAGATACAGGTCGCCCTGGAGAAACCTATAATATTGGTGGACGTAACGAGCGAGAAAATGTATACATTGCACATACCATATGTAGTATACTAGATACCCTGCAACCCAAAGGATTTTCTTATAAAGAACAAATTACCTTTGTAACAGATAGGCCGGGGCATGATTTTAGGTATGCTATTGATGCCTCTAAGATTGAAAAAGAATTGGGATGGAGCGCAGATGAAAATTTTGAGAGCGGTATAGAAAAAACAATAGCCTGGTATCTAGAAAACAGTGACAGATTATTTTAATACTTAAAGAAAACACTTTGAAAGGAATCATACTAGCCGGAGGAAGCGGCACCAGATTACACCCTCTAACCCTTGCCGTTAGCAAGCAGTTAATGCCCGTGTATGACAAGCCCATGATTTATTACCCGTTATCTACTTTAATGCTTGCGGGTATCAGAGAGATTTTAATTATCTCTACCCCTGAAGATTTGCCTTTGTTCAAAAAACTCTTAGGTGATGGAAAAAAGTTAGGCTGTGATTTTCAATACGCACAGCAAGACAGGCCCAATGGTCTTGCAGAGGCCTTTATAATTGGTAAAGAGTTTATTGGCAAAGACAAAGTAGCTCTAATATTGGGAGATAACATTTTTTATGGCTCTGGACTAAAAGCCTTATTGCAAGCAAACAATAACCCCAAGGGAGGTATTGTATATGCATACCATGTTCAAGATCCGCAGAGGTATGGAGTTGTTGCCTTTGACGATCATGGAAAAGCCTTATCTATTGAAGAAAAACCAGACCAACCAAAATCAAATTATGCCGTCCCTGGCATCTATTTTTATGACAATACAGTAGTTGAAATTGCAGCTAACATAGCTCCCAGTGATCGTGGTGAATTAGAAATTACAGATGTAAATAATGTGTATTTACAGCAAGGAAAACTAAGTGTGAGCATCTTAGATAAAGGGACTGCATGGCTAGATACCGGCACCTTTGCTTCTTTGATGCAAGCCTCTCAATTTGTTGAAGTAATAGAAGAACGCCAAGGACTTAAAATTGGAGCCATAGAAGAAGCTGCCTATGAAATGGGTTATATCACAAAAATGCAACTTCATACCCTAGCAGCTCCTTTACTTAAAAGTGGTTATGGTAAACATTTAATGCAACTCGATTAATTTGAAACTCGAAAAAACCAACTTAGAAGATTGTTTTATTCTCACCCCTAAGGTGTTTGAGGATGAGCGCGGCACTTTTAGCGAAACCTTTAATGCCAAAAAATTTTTAGACCAAACAGGTATAACAATCACTTTTGTGCAAGACAATCAGTCTGTTTCAAAGTACGGAGTTGTGCGCGGTTTACATTTTCAAACAGGAGTACATGGCCAAACAAAATTAGTGCGAGTAGTGAAAGGGAGCGTGTTGGATGTTGTTGTAGATCTAAGAAAAGGTAGCCCTAGTTTTGGAAAAAGCTTCAGTACTGTGCTTTCTGGAGAAAACAAAAAACAATTGTTTGTTCCTCGTGGATTTGCGCACGGATTTAGTGTATTGGAAGACAATACCGTTTTTGCTTATAAATGTGACGGCTACTATAACAAACAAAGTGAACGAGGTATTGTATACAATGACGCAACCTTAGCCATAGATTGGCACCTAAGTAGTACTGCTATGATTATTTCAAAAAAAGATCTTGAATTACCTACATTTTTGGAAATTACAAAATGAAAAAAATACTAGTCACAGGATCAAATGGACAATTGGGGCAGTGTTTGAAGCAGCAGCTCCAAAATACCGGTGATGTTTCATGCTGTTTTGCAACTAGAGAAGATCTAGACATTACAAATAATGAGGGGGTTCAAGCTTTTTTTGGTGGACACAACTTTGATTACTGTATTAATACAGCAGCTTACACCAATGTAGAAAAAGCAGAGAGTGAACAAAAAGAGGCTTTTTTAATAAACGCAGAAGCAGCACATAACCTTGCAAATGTATGTAAAAAGCACAATGTGGTATTGCTGCACATATCTACAGATTATGTGTTTGATGGCACAAAGAAAACGCCATATTTAGAAGAGGATCCAACAAATCCTGTAAATGTATATGGAGCCTCAAAATTAAAAGGGGAACAATACATAAGCACTTCTTGCAGCAAGCACTTTATTATACGCACCTCTTGGCTTTATAGCCAGCACGGGAATAATTTTTTAAACTCCATGCTGCAATTTGCTAGACAAAAAAAGGCATTGACCATTACAACACAACAAACAGGGACCCCCACCAATGCAAATGATTTAGCACAGGTGTTGGTTCGTATCATAAAAACAGGAAATGCCCGTTATGGTGTATACCATTTCAGCAATCAAGGAGAAGGTACTTGGTATGATTTTGCTAAGGCTATTTTTAAGGCAACTGGAGAAATAGATACCGTAAACCTTGCAAAAACCGAGCATTACGCTACTTTTGCTAAAAGGCCACCCTATAGTGTGCTAAATTGCAGTAAGTTAAAAGTTGCTTTAGGCATCACTTATACAGGTTGGGAAGAGAGTTTAAAAGACTTGATACAAAAAACTAGTGGTGTTAAAAGCCACCTATAATAATTTAACACATAAGATATGTCCAGCAATACCAGTAAAAACAATAGTGAAGAATTAGACCTTAACTTGATTATAGATAAAATTAAAGGAATGTATCATTCAGGGTTAATTTCTTTGTACCGGATTTTTAACTTTTTCGTTAAATCATGGATTGTACTTCTTGTTTTAATTATCGTGGGTGCAACCTTGGGGTTTTTTAATACAAATGACAACCCGGCAAGAGAAACAAAACTCTATGTAAGGATCAATGGTAATTCTGGAGCGATAGTGTATGACGCTTTAAATCAGTTACAATTTAAGATTCAGGAAAAAGACTCTGTACTACTTGAGAAAAAGGGGTTTTTCAAAAATAGTGTATACTATATACATAGTTTAGAAATAGAGCCTTTGGTAAATATTTTAGAAATCATAGATGCTACAGAATCTAACAACAGAAATCTTGAAACTGTTATGGATCAAGCACAGTATGAGGATGAGTTGTTAACCTCTGAGGTATTTATCCCTCAGTACACATATCATAAAATTACTTTAGTTGGTGATTATTGGAGTTCTCAAAAAACAATAGATACATTAATGTTGTATTTAAATGACAATCCTGTTTTAATGAAACAAACCGATCTTATAAAAGAAAGTTTGGCCTTTAGAATAGCGAGAAATTTTGAGAGTATATCTTATATGGACTCTATTTTTGATACGTACGGCCGCCCAATTAGTGAGCTAACAAAAGGTACTGCCTCAGAGATCTCTATGGTAGATATAAATGTCACCAACATCCACATGCTTTTTGATCAAAAAGCATTGTTAATGGAGCAAAATGAAAAACTTCAGTTGCTACTGCTTAATCAAGACAAAACAGTATCGCTTATCAATAAGCCCATGTTGTCTGTCAAAAAAAGTATTTTGGATGTTAAAATGGTAACCTACCCTATATTACTTATTGTTTTGTTTGTGATGCTTTCAATGATGCGTTATTATTTTCAAAAAGCAAAGAACTTGAGTGATCAACGAAATATCTTAAACACAGATTCTACAGATAACGTAAATTAATTTTAAGATGGAAATACCCGCTGTCCTAAAAAAAATTAAAGGAAAAAAAACGACTATATTGTTTGATCAGGCGTTGTTTTCTCTTTTTAATTTTGGCTCTATTTTCGTGCTTTCAAAATTAGCAGATGTAGCCGTTTTCAGTGATTTTGTTGTTTTTCAAAGCAATGTTTTTTTTCTATTTATTTTTTGTACCTTTTTTTTATCATCTCCAATTCTTGTGCTGTATCCTAAGAAATGGCGAGAACATGAAAAAGAATACCTAAGAGCGCTGCTCTCTTCAAATTTGTTATTAAACCTATCAATAGGATTGGTTTTGTTTTTCCTATTAAAACAGCAAGGTTTGTATATCTCCTATGTTTTTGTGGTTGGCATTCCTTTTTTAATGATCACTTTTGATATATTCAAAAAATACATGTTTAGCTCAAATAGGATACCCCTTTATCATACATGGGTTGCTTCTCTTTTATTAAATATTGTCTTTTTTTGCTGTGTTTTTTATTTCAAATCTAGGCTCACGTTTTCGACAATTTTAGGCATCTACCTTTTTGCATATGCAGTAGCAACTTTTTATTTAGTGCTAATCTTCTTAGTTAAGAACATACTAAGTCTCACGTTTTTTATTCCAAATTTGAATAAAAACATTCATTTTTTTGCTGTAATTAAGCATCACTTTAAATACTCAAAATGGATTATACTGGGCGGAATTGCTTATTGGGGATATGCCCAGGGACTATATATTTATGCAAATGAACTAAACACTTCAGCACTTGGTATTGGGAAGATAAAAACGGTTCAAAACTTACTTGGCATTGTAAGTATATTTATAATAACTGTAGAGAATTTTTACACCCCTATGTTTTCAAATTTTATTGGGTTACACCCTACAAAAAATATAAGTGAAATGGTTGGAAAGGTGTATCGAGAAAACTATATAAAGGCGCTTGGGGTATTGTTAATTATTCTTGTTTTTTCACTTGTATTTTATGAAATTTTATATGTTGAGAAATATGGAGATGCTTTAGTAATTATTATTATATACTGTATTTGTCAATCTTTAATGCTTTTTCTAAGACCCATAACAATGGCTTTAAAGGCTTTGGAAATCACACGTCCATTTTTTATTGGACACCTAATGGCTACACTTACAATGTTGGTGGTTGGAAGTATATTAATTAAAAAATATGACTACATTGGAATGGCTATATCTTTTGCCTCAGCTATTGCTGTCTTTTCAATTATCATTGTTGGATATTACAAGAAAAATAACGCCGTTAACACCATCAATAGTTAATGCTACTGCTTAAAAAAACATATCAAGCTTTTTTTATTTTAGGAGTTTTTCTAATTCCTTTTAATTCTGACATCCCAAAATGGATGGGCTTCTTGGGGGAATACAGCTCAGATTCTTCTCCCTTGTTTTTTATCATTTCATTTATTTTTTTACTAGTATACCAATTAAAATCTGGGAAGATATATATCCCTTATCGTACCATTGAGTATCAACTTTTAATGCTCTTCATTGCTGTGTTGTTTTTTGTTACACTATTAAATATGCATCATATTATAGATTATTATTTTAAGCAAACCTCTGGAACAATGCGTTTTGTTAGACAAATGATTGCGTTATTAATCTCTTCCGGAGCATTCCTTTACACGTTTTTAAACGTAGGAAAAGATTTTGGGGCACTTCCATTTTTCTTTCTCTTGAGAAAAATATTTTTAATAAGTTTTGTGTTGGTTTTTTGCTGTGGATTTGTGGAGTTTTTGATAGTGACCTTTAATTTGACTCAACTACGCCCAATTTTTGATCTTTTTGATATGTTCCCTTTTGTCAATACACGGCTTGACTTTAAGCTAACCCGTGTTTCATCTTTAACTTATGAGCCACCGGCACTAGGAACTTATTTGATCACTGCTGCTGGATTTTTGTTTTCTTATATTCTTACTGGAAAAAAAATCATCAGGTTTTTACCTTTTGTTCTGTTAGTCTTTTTGGCAATAGTGTCTAAATCAAGAACTGCCTTTGTAGTGATTCTTTTACAGGCTTTTGTTGGGGTAATCTTAACGTATATCTACTACAAAGATTTCAGAAAATACTTTAACATAGCCTTGCTTTTTACAGTTATTGGGGTTGCTTCAGTATCCTTTGTTTATAGAGCGGCTGTCACAGAGGCCATACAGGAGCGTATTTCTTCTTTTGACTTTACAGACACAAAATTTAGTCAAACAAATAATTCTGTTTCAAATAAATCACGCCTTGGGATACAAACGGCAATGATTCAAACAATAAAAGAGTATCCAATCTTTGGAACTGGATGGGGGCAACAGGCCTTTATTTCAAGGTATCACTATCCTAATTGGGCCCTAAAAAACAATTATGAATTTACCGCCAGGTATAGAAATCAATTCGACAAGTCATTCCCTCCTGGATTTAATCTATACCTAAGAATTGCCGCAGAGGCAGGAATGGTGGGTCTAATTTCTTTTTTGCTATTTTTATTTGTTATCGTATACAACACCACGTTTTGGTTCAAAAAAGACACTCAAACCAAATTTATACCAATTGTCCTGCTAATAAGTTTTGTTGGATATATTTTTAATTGGCTACAAATAGACAGCTTTAAGCTTTATGGATTTTGGCTATGTCTTGCCCTTTTTATCTTATACAAAAACAGGAAGCTAGACACAAACCACTAACAACGTATTATTTATCTAGGGTTTGGGTAAAATTTAACAGCGACCTGTCAATAGTTTCTGCAAGTCTTTTTGGGGCTATATAAGGTGTTTCTAAATGACGTACAACCTCTTGTAATGTTTCACTTGGAGATATTTCGCCATCCATAACACGCAGGGCTTTGTGTTGCCCAACATCATCTAAGAAGTCTGAACATTTTCTATGATATTCTATTAAAACAAAGGGGACATTGGCATAACAGGCAAAAATACTAGCATGTAATCTTGTCGAAATCATAAAATCACACCTAGATATTTCATCCCAAGTACTCTTAATATTCGGTGTGTATGGGTAAATGCTATACCTTTTTGGATCTACTGCCGCTAGCAACTCATTTGTAGGGTCGGTGTCTCCAAAAGATTCATTTCCGTTAATTATAAATACTTTTAAAGTGTAGTTTGTTTGTTTTATCAAAAGATCAATAAGCTGTTTGAAATAACTATTTCTTTTGGTCTGTTTTAATAAATCGCCTCCCGTATACTGCTCATGATTACAAATGCTAATACCAATTGTTTTAGCGGTAGTTTTCACGCTTTTATCTATAGGAGTATAGTTATACATCATTGGCATAAGCGCCGCCAAATCGAAAGAGTTTACTACGTTTGCTGTAAGATTCAGGGAGGAAACATAATCATATGATCGTTGGTCTCTTAAGGAAATAAAAGCGAGTTGTTTTAAATATTTTTGGACCTGTTTTTCCTCTTTTATAGATTTGAACGGCCCAACCGAAACTCCCATAGCACCAAGTTTGAGTTTGTTGTTATATTTAGAAATAATTCGGGCAAGAGCCTTATTGCTATGAAAAGGAAGTTTACTGAAGGTAGAGCCTCCAGCCGAAATCATATAATCGGAGTTTTGTAACTCTTGGAAAAAAGAAAGCCTGTCTAACCCTTTACCTTTAGATGATTTTGCCTTAATAGCGTGAACAGTTTTAGGTAGTTGTGCTCCAATGAAAACGTTGTTTTTACAAGACCAGAATTTTTGTGCGCCCCAAGAAGAAATCTCCACAAATGCATCATCTCCTGCATTTTTAAATCCGTAAAACCCTTCGTAAGTGATTTTCATACCCGTAATTTATGGTAAAGAAAAGAATTTAGAACCATAAAAATCACTTCTTTCCAATTATTTATTTGTTTTCAAGTGAGTAAAATGATAATGAATCAAATTGGTATATTTACAAAACAAAAAGCTGTAAAAGATTAAATAAATGAGCCAAGTAATAAGTGTCATAATACCGGTTTACAACTCACAGGATACTATTGAGCTTGCCTTAAAATCTGTCTTGGCACAAACTCAAGGCCGCTTTGAAATAATCCTAATTAATGATGGTTCTACAGACGCAACTAAAGCTATTATTGAATCATTTGTTATACACAATAAAGCACATAAAATCTTAGTTTATAATAGAGAGAATTTTGGTGTGTCTATCAGCAGAAATTTTGGTTTAAAAAAGGCAAGTGGCTCACTAATTGCATTTTTAGACAGCGATGATGCTTGGCATCCAGAAAAAACAGCAAAGCAGTTAGAAATTTTAAGTGCCGATGCCTCTATCGATCTTTTAGGCACCAATAGAGATGGACAAGAGTTTAAACGGTTTTTTAGTTTTAAAATCAGTGTGCTAATGAAAATTTCTCCAAAACTATTATTATATAAAAACTTTTTCATGACCTCTTCTCTAATTTTTAAGAAAAGCATTATAGATAAGGTGGGGTATTTTAATGAACACATGAACCACTCAGAAGACTGGGAATATTGTATTAGAATTGCACAGCACTTTAATGTTCATTTGTATAATAAAAGCATGGTGCATTCAATTTCAGGAAAGGCAATGTTTGGTGAATCTGGATTGAGTGCAAATTTAGTAAAGATGCAATATGGAGAGTTGTCAAACCTAAGACTTGGTTATAGATTAGGGGTTGTATCGTTTTTTGAGTATTTATTTTTAAACCTATACTCTATCATAAAATTTGTAAGAAGAGTATTAATTAGCATTTTAAGAAAACTATCGTAATGAACATTAAGCTAGCCTCTATATATCATTACCTGTTTTTAATATTGTGCTTTGTAATTCCATTTCAAAAAATATCATCTGCATTACCTAACATTATTTTAATTGGATTGGTTGTATTGTTCCCTTTTGTCGTGCTTAAACAACACATTAAAAGATTAAAAACCCCTGAAGTATATTTATATGTTGCCTTGTTTTTATTTCTAGTGATCAACATGCTTATTTTTCAAGATATTGGTAAGGAAATAAATATTATTAAAAAAATAGCCACCCCAATAATCATTCTATTACTGTATGCGCCAATTACAAATGTTACCAATATAAAAAAGACCCTTATTCTATCTTGTTTTACGGCAATTGTAATTAGCACCGTACGCATTGCTTTATTTTATTTTTCTGAAACTTCATTCAGTTTTTCAAATGGTGCACTTGTAGATGAGCTATTGATAATAGATAGATTATATCTAGGTTTTATGTGCATTATTAGCATTGTGGCTTCTGTAAGTCTAATTGAGGCCCGTGTGGTTAAATATAGATTGCTGCTGGTTATTAATATTTCTGTCTCCATATTTTTTATTCTATTAGCCTCAAGTAGGATCGCTGTTTTGTTGTTACTACTGCTTTTTTTGTTGAAGATTTTATATGCTAAAAAAAAGGTGTTGTATGGTTTAATTTTTATAGGCCTTATGACAGTAACGGCGAGTGCTTTTGTTGTAAATAAAAATCTTGGGGAACGCTTTTTTTACACACAAAGCAAAGCAAGTGGGAAAAGTTATTTTGAGCTACTAAAAAGCTGGGAGGCTAGAGTTGTTATTTGGGATTGTGGTGTTAATATCTTGTCTGGCCAAACCCCTATTTTAATTGGGAACGGGTTTTATGGCACCAAAGACAAGTTGTTAGAGTGCTATAAAACAACTATAGATAGAAAAGAAAAAAGAGACTATTTTGTAAGCAAGGGTTTTAACCCTCACAATACATTTTTAGACTTCTTGCTTAGTTATGGAATTATTGCTTTTTCTCTTTTTGTAATACTTATGGGACTATTTTTTAAAAGGGTTCGTTTTTCCTACACCCAAACCGCTTTATTTGTCTCTCTGCTTTGTTTTTCATTGATTGAAAGTTACTTTCAAAGACAGCTTGGAGGTTATTATTTTGGTTTTATATTTATCCTTTTGCTTTTTAAGGAGTATCTTCCTAAAAACAAATAGAAGGCATTGTTTTAGGGTTTAAAAACAATAGAAATAATATACATTAATAAAAAATTTGACCTCCAGGTATGGTTACAAAAACTAAAATCTTATTTATACTTCATGCCGTTGGAGGTGTTGGTGTGTGGCTTAGAATTATTCTGCCTCAACTTAACCCAGAGCTCTTTGATTTTGTTGTCATTCACGGAAAAACAGATACAGATACTGCATTTACAGACAAAAATGGTAATCTCGTTAAAACCTACACCACTACCATAGACAGAAACATAAACATTTCTAAAGATTACAAGGCCATTAAAGATTGTGTGGCGTTTATAGATAAAGAAAATCCAGATGTTATTCATTGCCATAGCTCAAAGGCAGGTGTGATTGGAAAAATAGCTGGAGCCATTAAAAAAAAGCCAGTTTTTTACACTCCACATGCGTATTCTTTTTTAAATAGTGAAAGTGTTTTAAAGCAAAAAATATATCTCGGTATAGAGCAATTACTCTCTAAATTTAACAACAAAGTATTGGCGTGTTCTGTGTCAGAAAAAAATAGAGCCATCAAAGAGGTTGGGCATAAAAAAAACAAGGTGCTTGTGTTTGAAAATGGCATTAAACCCATACCGAAAACAACACCTTTAAGCATCAACAAAACTTGGCCAGACAGATATATCTGTTCTGTTGCTAGACCCTCTTTTCAAAAAAATGTAGAACTCACCATAGAGGTTATGCGCCAAGTCCAAGAAAAAATTCCAGCCATTCATATTGTTATCATGGGGGTTGGATTCCATTCTCCTAATCTTGAAAAGGTTACAACTCTTATTAAATTATATGGCCTTGAAGAAAATGTAACACTTTTGCCCTGGACTGAGCGTGAAGATATTTTTCATATCATTAACAAGGCATCCCTCTATATATCCACGGCAAGATACGAGGGCTTGCCCTATGCTGTGATTGAGGCAATGGCTCTAAAAAAATCTTTTGTTGTTACAGATGCAGACGGAAACAGAGATTTAATTGAAGATGGAGAAAATGGATACCTTGTAAAAGATGAAAACACTACAGCTTTTGCCACAAAAATAATAGCACTTATCCAACACAATGACAAAAGGGTTTTATTCGAAAATAAATCAATAGAAAAATTTAACGCTAGGTTTAATATTGAAAATACAATTCCCATTTTAGAACAAATATATTTGAAGGAAGCATTAAATTAAATTAGAATCAAAATGGTATCTTTACTCTAGAAACAAAAAAGTTAAAACAGCAATAGTTATGAGAATTTTACTTGCTTCCATATACCCTTTTGCGTTTATGCTATTATTTGCCATCATTCCTTTTGATGATTATATCCGTGCATTGCCTAACATTTTACTGATTGTACTTACCATTTCTTTTCCTGCAATCATTAAAAGAGAGCATTTTCAAAAAATCAAAAAGGTTCCCTTGTTTTTACTCTTGCTTTTCTTTGGATATATTATAACAAATAGCCTTGTTTCCGGTAGGTTTGACACAGATCTTAGCATCCTAAAAAAAATAGCCATCGCTATTGGGCTTGTTATTTTATACCTCCCGATCCAGTATGATAGGAAGGTTCAAAAGGCTGTTATTTTCTCGTCTATTGCCGCAATTGTATTTTCTGTAATTAGTATTGTATACAGTGCAAACACTAATGTAAACTTTGAATTTGGAGATAGCCGCATGATGATTGAGGCATTGCTTGTAGATAGGTTATACCTGGGGCTTATAAGTGTGCTTAGTATTTTATTTTGCTACCGCTCTATGCGTAAAACATACCATCCTCATAACGCCTATTATTTGGGTGCTATTGCTATAAATGTGCTTTTTATTGTATTGGTGGTTTCAAAAATTGCAGGTATTGTACTGTTTTGTTTGCTGTTAATTCGTCAAGCATATGGAAGTAAAAAAAGCATGCGTATTGCTATTGCTACAGCATTTTTAGGGGCCTTAGTGGCGGGCTTGTTTTTTCTAAAGTCTCAGCAACAGACAAACGCAGGTCCTGTTTCTTTTTCAACTTTTTTAAATAACAACTTTGGAGCCTCAAACACCTCTCAAACTAGACTCATAACCTGGAGGTGCAGTATGGATGTGTTACAAAACAGTTCCATAGGTCTCACAGGAATTGGTTTTAAAGCCACCAAAGACAAGCTAGTGGAGTGTTACCAAACTGCAATAAAGAGCCCAGAAAAAAAAGAAGTGTTTACCTCACAAAGGTATAACAGTCATAATCAGTTTTTAGATATTCTACTTAGTACTGGGTTTGTGGGGCTGTTTTTAATGTGCTTATTTTTAATTTGGAGCTTTATGAAAAATAGAGCGTACTTTTTTCAAACCGCTATTTTATGCACCTTTATAGCCTATGGCCTGGTAGAAAACATATTTCATCGTCAAATTGGAGCCTATTATGTGGGGCTCATGCTAATTATTGTGTTGGCAAACAGCTCCTACAAACAAATCGATGCGCCAAAAGAGGTCTAAAAACCTAGTAAAGTGTATTTTTGCAATACCTTGAGAGGGCTAAAATATCGAAAAAATAACAGTACATTCTGCAAGTTGTAGAATAACATACATATGAAAAAAACAGTTTTAATTACAGGTGCAGCAGGTTTCTTAGGGTCACACCTTTGTGATAAATTCATCAAAGAGGGCTACAGGGTCATTGCCATGGATAATCTTATCACTGGAGACAAACGTAATATAGAGCATCTGTTCAAATTAGAAGATTTTGATTTCTACCACCATGATGTTACAAAATTTGTACATGTTGCTGGAGAGGTAGATTATATTCTACATTTTGCATCTCCTGCAAGCCCCATTGATTATTTAAAAATCCCAATACAAACCCTTAAAGTAGGATCACTGGGTACTCATAATTTACTTGGTCTTGCCAAGGATAAAAATGCGCGCTTTATGATTGCATCCACCTCTGAGGTGTATGGAGATCCTTTGGTGCATCCTCAAAAGGAAACATACTACGGAAATGTAAACACCATTGGCCCACGTGGGGTATATGATGAGGCAAAACGTTTTCAAGAATCAATCACCATGGCCTACCATCGTTTTCATGGTATGGAAACCCGTATTGCAAGAATATTTAACACCTACGGCCCTAGAATGAGACTTAACGATGGGCGTGTTATTCCAGCTTTTATAGGTCAAGCGCTTCGGGGAGAAGATTTAACAGTGTTTGGGGATGGTATGCAAACAAGAAGTTTTTGTTATGTAGATGATCAAGTAGATGGGCTCTACAAACTGCTTTTAAGTGATTACAGCGATCCTGTAAACATTGGTAATCCACAAGAAATAACCATACTAGATTTTGCCAAGGAGATTATTAAATTAACCGGTACCCAGCAAAAAATAGTGTATAAAGAATTACCCAAAGATGATCCGCTACAGCGCGAACCAGATATCACACTGGCCAAAGAACTTTTGGGGTGGGAACCAAAAATGTCTAGAGAGCAGGGTATGAAAATAACCTTTGAGTATTTTAAAGGCTTGACAAAACAAGAACTCTTTAAAAGTGAGCACAAAGATTTTTCAAAACACATAAGGTCTTAAGGTATATGATTTTTAAAAGAGGTAGATATTCAGGGTTTTTAAGGCCCATATCCTATGGTATTGATTTACTTGTAATTCATGGCCTTGCCTTTTTATTATTTGAAGAAAGTTCTGCCTTCACTAATTATGTATTTTACATGTCTATTGCCTGGATAAGCAGTTCAATAGCCATACGGTTTTATGAAATATATCGCTTTACCAGGTTTAGTAATATTTTGTCTGTGGCCATCAAACAAGCCCTGGTTTTTTTACTGCTAGTATTTGCATTTTTTGGTTTCTACTCAGAGCTGCAAGAGCCTACTAGTGCTGTTTTAAAATATATAGGGGTAGTAATGGCGGCGGTGTTTTTAATCAAGATTTCTATTTATTATTTGCTCAAAAAATACAGGCGTTTACTTGGTGGAAATATTAGAAGAGTGGTTATTCTTGGAGCTAATGATAAAACAAAAGAGCTGGAAAACTTCTTTATTCAAAATGCTGAATATGGATACGCTCTTGTAAAAAGGTATGATGTACAGCACGATAAAGAACAACTCCTTGAAGCAATTTTCAAAGAAATATCTGACAGTAATGTAGATGAGATATACGCATCTGTCAACGCCCTTAGCGATGGGTGTATGGCAAAAGTAATTGCTTTTGCAGACAATAATTTAAAGGTTTTAAAATTTCTGCCAGACAACAAAGAGATTTTTGGCAAGAAACTTGACTTTTCCTACTATGGGTACTTGCCTATTTTATCGCTAAGAAAAATACCAACAGATGAGCCTTTTAACAAATTTATAAAACGAGCTTTTGACATCTTTTTATCTTTATTTGTTATTGTTTTTATTGTCTCATGGTTAACTCCCATACTCGGTATTTTCATTAAATTAGAATCTAAAGGGCCTGTTTTTTTCAAGCAAAAAAGAAACGGTCTAGACTACAAAGAGTTTTACTGTTATAAATTTAGGTCTATGACACCAAGTTTAACCGCAGATTTATACCAAGCAACCAAAGGAGACACTAGGGTTACAAAAGTGGGGCGTTTAATTCGTAAAACCAGCATGGACGAATTGCCTCAATTTATAAACGTACTCAAGGGAGATATGTCTGTGGTGGGGCCAAGACCTCATATGGTAAGTCATACCCATATGTATGCAGAGAAAATAGATAAGTTTATGGTGCGTCACTTTGTAAAGCCTGGCATTACTGGTTTGGCGCAAGTGAGCGGGTATAGAGGAGAGGTTGAGACAGACTCAGATATTATAAACAGAGTAAAGTGCGATATCTTTTATCTAGAAAACTGGTCTATTATTTTGGATCTTAAAATTGTCTTTAAGACCGTTTATAACGCCATTAAAGGAGAAGATAAGGCCTACTAAATTCACTTTATATAATATTGCTTTGGTTTAAAACACCTGGCAACATCTGTTTGCAAACGGCTAATAATTACTATCTTTAACCTATGGAGAAATCATGTCCAGAGTGTGGTGGTAAAATTATGGGGCGCGCAGATAAAAAATTCTGTAGTGATGGCTGCCGTAACACTCACAACAACACCTTAAATAAAGACAGTAGCAACCTAGTTAGAAATATTAACAACCGGTTGCGCAAAAATTACCGCACATTAAAAACCTTGAACAGTAAAGACAAGACCAAGGTAAAGAGAGAAACACTTGTAAAACACCAATTTAACTTTAAGTACTATACGTCTGAGTACATAACAAAAACAGGGTCTGTTTATCGTTATGTGTATAACCAGGGATATTTAGAGCTTGAAAATGACTGGTTTTTACTTGTAAAGGATGAAAGCGCTATGTAAACAGCATCTTTGGTTGTTTTTTACTTTAATTTTTAAACACTCTATACCATGAAATACATTAGTGGGGTTGCCTCGTTTGTTATGATACTCTTTTTGGTTTGGTTAAGCTTCGATAGCTTGTTGCCTTCTAAGGCAACTATAGCAACAGCTCCACTTACAGAGTTCTCTGCACAGCGCGCACTAGTGCCACTTGTGCAAATTGCAAAGGCGCCACATTACCACGGCACCGATGAGCACACCCGTGTTCGTGGTTTTATTGTCTCTGAGCTAGAAAAACTAGGTCTGGAAACACAGCTGCAAGAAGCCTTTGTTTTAAGTAATAATAATAAAAGACTAGTTAGGCCAAAAAATATTGTTGCTAGGTTAAAGGGTACAGAATCAGGAAAATCTCTGGTGCTATTATCTCATTATGATAGCGCACTGGTGCCCTCTTTTGGAGCGAGTGATGCAGGAAGCGGTGTGGTAACTATCCTAGAGAGTTTACGCGCCTATAATGCCAGTGGTAAAAAACCTATCAATGATATTATTGTTGTTTTTACAGATGCAGAAGAGATTGGTTTGGTTGGAGCATCACTGTTTGTAGAAAAACATCCTTGGGCAAAAAACGTTGGCCTTGTGCTTAACTTCGAAGCCAGAGGTAGTGGTGGGCCAAGCAACATGATTGTAGAAACCAATGGCGGAAACACCAATCTTATTAAAGCCTTTGCGGCAGCAGATGTTTGCTATCCTGTAGCATCATCATTAATGTATAGTGTGTATAAAATGCTTCCAAATGACACAGATTCTACCGTTTTTAGAGAAGACGGTGACATAGAAAGTATGTTTTTTGCCTTTATCGATGATCACTATGACTACCACACTGCCAACGATACAGTAGAAAATCTAGATATAGAAACCTTGCAACATCAAGGAAGTTATCTGCTTCCTTTGCTACACTATTTTGCAGAATCAGACCTAAGCAGCCTTAAGGCAGAGCAGGATTCGGTATATGTAAATATGCCTATAGTAACATTTATTTACTATCCATTTTCATGGATTTTGCCAATGCTTTGTCTTGCCTTTATTTTATTTTTTGTGGTATTAGGGTACGGATTCTCTAAACACAAGCTAGATCTGGGTGGTGTATTAAAGGGGTTTGCCCCACTGCTGCTATGTCTTACAGTTTGTATAATTATTGGAATTTTTGGTTGGAAATTACTCACCAACATATACCCACAATACCAAGAAGTGCAGCATGGTTTTAAGTATAATGGCCATGCATATATTGGGTTTTTTGTGGCCCTTTGTTTGGCTATTTTATTTAGGGTATACAGCTATTTTGGAAAACGCAGTAGTGTTGTAAATCTAGTAGCGGCGCCACTTTTTTTATGGCTAGTAGTTAATGTGCTTGTATGTGTATTTTTAAAGGGTGCGGGCTTTTTTATAATCCCTGTATTTTTTGGGCTCCTTAGTTGGTTTTTACTTTTGAGATTTCAAACCCCACGTTTAATTGGCATGGCGCTACTAGCGGCTCCCGGGGTGTTTTTATTTGCGCCACTTATACAGTTTTTCCCAGTTGGATTGGGATCAGATCATATAGTTATTAGTTGTGTGTTTACTGTATTATTGTTTGGTTTATTACTTCCTGTTTTTGGGTTTTTTAAGCTTAAAAAAGTGCTGTCTTACGTATTTTTAGTCTTGGCATTGGTGTTTTTTATAGTAGCGCATTCCCAAAGCTCTTTTTCTGAAATACGCCAAAAACCAAATAGTTTATCTTACTATAACAATCTTGACACCAAAGAGGCCTATTGGGTTTCCTATGATAAGATGTTGGACCCTTGGACAAAACACTATTTGGGGGAAGATCCAAAACCAGCATCAGCGTATATTGAAAGTGCGGCAGGAAGCAAATACAACACAAGCTACAGCTTTGCTACAAAGGCTCCTGTGGTGGCTATTCCAGAATTTAAACTAACTATTAACTACGATAGCCTCTATGGCGGTATGCGAGGGGTTAGCTTTACTATAATACCCCAAAGAGATGCCCATCAAATACGCCTATACACAGACAAAGAAGTTGTTTTTTCATCTCTGCAATTTAACGGGGTGAGCATTTCAATGAATGATCCATTAAAACAAGGCACTTTAAACAGACCCACCGATGAATTATTACGATACTACATTGCAGACTCAGACTCGCTGCAGGTGTCATACACCTTGCCAGAGAGTGAGCCTTCACCAATTTTTAAAGTGCTTGAATACGGTTTTGATTTAGTGAGCAATCCCCTGCTTAATGTGATGCCAAGAGCAAAAAACATGATGCCAAAGCCCTTTATAAATACAGATGCTGTGATTAACAAAAGGACTTTTAGCATACAAAAGGAGTAAAACGCACAAGAAACATTACAATAATTTTAAATTTTCAGCTTGAAAAAAACAATTGCAATTGCGGGATTAGGTTGGCTAGGAAAACCACTAGCCCAACACCTATCATTTTTAGGGCACACTATAAAAGGCTCTGTGACCTCTCAAAGAAAAGCCACGGCCTTACAGCAAAGTGGCATTGACACCTATGTAATTAATAGCACAGAAGACGGCCTGTACGGCGCTGCTCAGGGGTTTTTAAAACAGGTGGACACCTTGGTTATTATGATTCCGCCGGGTCTTAGAAAAAATACTGGGGCAGATTATGTCTTAAAAATGTCTCACTTATTGTCTGAGGTTTTAAAATCTAAGGTGGCCAACATTGTATTTATAAGCAGTACTTCTGTGTATAATGACACCCAAGGAAAAGTCACAGAAAAAGAAGTTCCGTTGCCTGAGACCCAAGCGGCAAAGCAATTATTTCAAGTAGAGCAGTTATTTTTTAACGCCCCTGGAATTAACACCAGTATTGTTCGCTTTGGAGGCCTTATAGGAGGCGCTAGACAACCCGTAAAGTACCTTGCGGGCAGAAAAGCATTAGAGGGCGGGGATGCGCCCGTAAACCTTATTCACAAAAAAGATTGCATTGGCATTATTTCTAATATTATAAAGCAGGATGCCTTCGGGCATATTTTTAATGGGGTGCACCCAAATCACCCAAAGAAAAAAGAATATTATTCTCAAAAAGCCAAAGAATTGGATCTCATTGCTCCAGAATTTTCACAATCAGAGCTTGACACTCAAAGCAAACAGGTTGATTCTATAAATCTAGAGGCTATTATTGGGTATCGCTTTAAAGAGATGATATAAGGTTACTTGTTATTATCTGTAGAAGATTTATAACCAGAGTGTACTCGTTTTTTAAGTACTTCTTTTTCTTGAAGCTCGTTGTTTTTTACTTTATTGTCTTGAGTATCTTTTTCAAATTTTTCATTGATTTGAATAATCAAATTTGCAGTTGCCAAGTTCATCTGAGAGATAGCCTGCTGCATTGCCAAGGTGTCTAATCTGGATTTATTGGCTTCTTGCTTTACAATAGCCGCTCTGGTCTTGGTAATAATAACCCTTGCATAAATGGGCTGGGTGTTTAAGGTGTCTGGAATATTTCTTGTTAAGGAGTCCATCCTAGAAACAAGCATGTTACTGCGTTGTTGAATTGTTTTTAAACTTGCCTGATTAATAGCCAAAACCTCTGTAATAAGATCATCAAAAACAGGCCATTGAGAAATGTAATTTTCAGAACTCTTAGAAAAATCTGGTAGCATAGCATCTGGTTGGCCAAATAATTTAGCATCTGTAACCTTTTCTGTCTTGGTTTGAGAGGCTGCCTGTTGGCTGTCTATACAGCTCAAAACAACAAACAGCAGACAGATACTAGAAAAAAAAAGAAATTCCCGTTTCATAAAACAATGTAATTACAACAAATATACCTTTTCTCTCACAAAGGGTTGTTTTTGAGTGTGCTTTATAGTGTTAAATAATGCTATATTTACATCAAAAATTGAACCTGTAGTATGGAAAAAAGAATTTTAATCATTGGCGCTTCTGGACAAATTGGTAACGAACTTACCATGTATCTAAGGAATCTATATTCAAATCAAAATGTGATTGCCAGTGATATCAGAGAGGCTAGTAACCAGGTTATGGAAAGTGGGCCTTTTGAAATTCTTGACGCCATGGATAGCAAGGCCATTGAAAAAATAGTAACAAACTATAACATTACAGATGTTTATCTAATGGCGGCTATGTTAAGTGCTACCGCAGAAAAGTATCCAAGCAAAGGGTGGGATTTAAACATGAGCTCGTTGTTTAATGTCTTAAACCTAGCCAAAGATAAAAAAATTGAAAAAGTTTTTTGGCCCTCTAGTATTGCTGTTTTTGGGCCCACTACGCCCAAAACCAACACTCCACAACACACCATAATGGAACCAGCAACAGTCTATGGAATTAGCAAACAAACCGGAGAGCGTTGGTGTGAGTATTATCATAAGCGCTATGGAGTAGATGTGCGTAGTATTCGCTATCCTGGCCTGATCAGTTACAAAACTCCTCCAGGGGGAGGCACCACAGATTATGCCATTGAAATTTTCCATAAAGCGTTAAAAGAAAAAAAATACACTTGTTTTTTATCGGCCCAAACCGCCTTGCCTATGATGTTTATGGATGATGCAATTAATGCCACTGTAAATATCATGCTAGCCCCACCACAGAAAATAAAAATTAGAAACGCATACAATCTAGCCGCACTGAGTTTTACCCCTCAAGAGCTTGCCGCTAGTATACAAAAACACATTCCAAAATTTACCATAGAGTATCAGCCAGATTTTAGACAAGCAATTGCAGATTCTTGGCCAGCAAGTATTGATGACGCTTTGGCAAGAAAAGATTGGGGATGGGAGCATCACATAACTCTTGATGCCATGACCAAAATCATGATTGACAATTTAAAATAAGACACTTCAATAAACAGGGGTTAATTCCAAAAAAGTACCGCGCATAAAAAAAGGCAAACGAGATGTTCACCTTTTTTTGCCCCAAATTTTACCATGAACTTAACCTACTTATGTTATGGTATGAATCAAATGTATGATTATTTTTATACTATAAAAGCAACTTCTATAGGTTTTGGATAAAGTGAGAATAAACCCGACAAACGACTTAAAAATTACAGCATTAGCAAGCAATTAGTCTTTAATATGCTCTTTCTGGATTTCCTTCAAAGAAATTAACGTACGCTTTATTGACAACTCTATTGCCTCCACTGGTAGGGTAATCTCCTGTAAAATACCAATCTCCTAAATTTTTAGGACAGGCTTTGTGCAAATCATCTACAGATTGAAATATCAATTTCACTTTGGTAGAAATACCCTCTTCTGAAATAATCTGGGCAATCTTATCAGATATTTGCTCATCTGTAAAAGGCGCGTATAGGTCTTTTACATGGTTTATAACCTCTGCATCTGCAAGTAAAAGTTGTTGTTTACATTTATGGTAAATCTCTTCTATTATTGCATCTGTCCCCTTGTCTTTATGCAACTCAACGGCAGCATTAAAAGCAACAAGTTTTTCCAATCTGGCCATATCAATTCCATAACAATCTGGATACCGTATTTGAGGAGCAGAAGACACAACCACTATCTGTTTAGGTTTAAGGCGGTCTAACATGCGTAAAATACTTTTCTTTAAGGTGGTGCCCCTTACTATACTATCATCTATAATCACCAAATTATCGGTTGGCTTAACAACACCATAGGTCACATCATATACATGTGCTACCAAATCATCTCTACTGCTATCATCTGTAATAAAGGTGCGCAGCTTAACATCTTTTATAGCTATTTTCTCAGTACGTATTTTATGAGCCTGTATCTCACTAAGGCGCTCTGGTGTAAGGTTTTTTGCCTCTTTTAAAATAGCCGCATTTTTTTGTTTGTTAAGCTCGTTTTGAGCAGCGTCTAGCATTCCGTAAAAAGAGGTCTCTGCTGTATTTGGTATGAAAGAAAACACACTGTTTTCTGTGTCATGATCGATGGCAGATAATACTTTGGGCATAATCAATCTCCCTAGTTCTTTACGTTCTTGGTATATTTCGGCATCACTCCCTCGAGAAAAATAAATACGCTCAAAAGAACAACTCTTTCGTGGTAGTGGTGTTAGTATTTCTGAAATACTCATGCCTCCATCCTTTTTAAGAATCAGGGCATTTCCTGGATCAATCTCTTTTACATCGTCAAAAGCTACATTAAAAACTGTTTGTATTACTGGACGTTCACTGGCTACCACTACCACCTCATCATCTTTATAATAATACACCGGGCGTATACCTGCTGGGTCACGCAATACAAATGCATCTCCATGTCCCAAAAGTCCTGCCATGGCATAACCACCATCCCAGTTTTTTGCAGACTTCTTTAATATCTTTTCAATATTGAGGTTCTCAATAATATGGCCAGAAGCCTCTCTCTTAGACAGCCCTTTCTTTTTTGCTTTTTTATACAGCTTGGCAACTTCTTGATCTAAAAAATGACCAATGTTCTCTAGGATGGTAATGGTATCTGCCTTTTCTTTAGGGTGCATTCCTAGATCAATTAAATTCTGGAACAACTCTGTGGTATTGGTCATGTTAAAATTTCCAGCAATAATAAGGTTGCGATGCATCCAGTTATTTTGTCTTAGAAAAGGATGTACCGTCTCTACACTATTACCACCAAAAGTCCCATAACGTACATGTCCCAACATAAGCTCCCCTATGTAAGGAATCTCTTTTTTCTGGGCGGCAACATCGTCTTTAATGCCTGGATTTTTATCAAACTCTGCATTAATACGGTTGTTTATTTGGGCAAAAATGTCCTGTATGGGTTGAGATTTGTTAGACCTAACTCTACTAATATAACGCTCTCCTGCCGTTGGGTCTAATTTAATACTTGCAAATCCAGCACCGTCTTGACCACGGTTGTGCTGTTTTTCCATCATTAAATACATTTTATTCACTCCGTAAAAAGCGGTGCCGTATTTCTTTTTATAAAAGGCCAAAGGTTTTAAAAGTCTAACCATGGCAATACCACATTCATGTTTTAAAGCGTCACTCATATTGGTTTCCCAGACAGTCGGGAATGGTATTAATGATTAATAATTGCAAGTATATAAAAAACGTCCCAAAAAATTGGGACGCGTTGTTATGATAATTCTAAATCGTATTGTGTCAAGCTCTTAAACTTTTGCAAACGCGAGTCAATCTCCTTTTTGGTTAATTGTTCCATGCGCTGTGTGCCAAATTTTTCTACACAAAAAGAAGCCAAACAAGAGCCGTAAATAATGGCTCTTTTCATGCTCTCAAAGCTATAGTCTCCCGTTTTTGCTAAATATCCTGTAAACCCTCCTGCAAAAGTATCTCCTGCACCAGTTGGGTCAAACACCTCAGCTAGTGGCATTGCCGGAGCAAAAAACATCTCATCTTTATAAAAAATCAAGGCGCCGTGTTCCCCTTTTTTGATTACTACATATTTTGGGCCCATCTCCATGATTATTTTTGAAGCATTCACCAAAGAGTAGGCTCCAGACAATTGTCTTGCCTCTTCATCGTTAATGGTAATTACATCTACCTTAGCGATTACTTTTTTAAGATCATCTAGGGCTATATCCATCCAAAAATTCATGGTATCCAAGACCACCATTTTTGGGTTATTCATTTGCTCTATGACACTCATTTGTACCATTGGGTGCAAATTTCCTAACATAACCACCTCTGCATCTTTGTAAGAATCTGGCACCACTGGAGTAAATGTTTCTAACACATTAAGCTCTGTAGCTAGGGTGTCTCTAGAATTCATGTCATTGTGATACTTGCCGCTCCAAAAAAATGTTTTACCATCCTTTACAATTTCAAGTCCTTGTGTGTTGATGCCTTTCCCTTCCAGCATTTGGATATCTGATTGCAAGAAATCTCCACCAACCACAGATACAATAGCTGGATCTATATCAAATTGGGCGCTAGAGAGCCCAATATAAGTTGCGGCACCTCCTAAAATTTTATCGGTTTTCCCAAAAGGAGTTTCAATAGCATCAAAAGCCACGGTTCCTACAATAACTAGTTTACTCATACAATTATTTCCAATAATTAAGATGTAAATTTAATCAATTAAATGAGAAAAAAGAAGTTTTATTAAACAGTCTAGCACATAAATTAAATCCTATAATTTTGATGTAGAAAAACCTAAAATATAGCGTTGGTACTTTCTTATTTTCTGCCAAAATCTGCAGGAATTTCTCCCCAGGCTTTGGTCTCCCATTTAACGATAAAAGTGGTATAAGAATTATTTTTCAGCCATAGTTCTGCCCTAGATATAAGCTCAAAGATGACTTGGTTTTTTTTGGTTTTTTTTAATTTGGTGTTACACTTTTGTTTCTTTACCCAACCAATTGCAATTCTAGAGTCTGAATAAATAATACGGTCGCTTTTCTGATTTTTAAGAAATGCCAAGCCATGAACCAATGCCAAAAATTCTCCTACATTATTGGTAGCTTGATCAAATGGCCCTTGTAAAAACAATTGCCCGTGTGTTTGTGTGTCTACCCCGCGGTATTCCATGAGCCCTGGATTTCCGCTGCAGGCTGCATCTACCGCAATAGAGTATAGATTTGGTTGGCCGTATTGGGCTTTTTGAGAGGGAGTTAGGGCTTTGTTTTTTCCTGGCGTTTTACCTTTATAATCTTGGTAGCTTTTATTGTATGCTATTTTGGCAGCAGGCAAAGATTCAAAGCTCATGTACTGAGCTCCTGAGACGCCTTTTATGGCTTCTTGGCACTGCTTCCAGCTATGGTAAACCCCGGCAGGATTTCCAAACCAAACAACATAATATTTTTGTTTTTTTTGCGCCATGAATGCTACTATAGTGAGGGTTTAGTTAAAACATCCTCGATTACCTTAGGTAGCCACTGATGCTCTAGAAGTTGCACCTTTTGGGCAACATCTTGCGGGGTATCTTGTGGTGCTATTGTTGTCTTTTTCTGAAATATAACTTTCCCCTGGTCATAGTGGTTATTCACATAATGTATAGTAATCCCGCTGTGAGTCTCTTTGTTTTCTACTACCGCCTTATGTACATGGTGGCCATACATTCCTTTTCCACCATATTTTGGCAATAAGGCTGGATGTATGTTTATGACCTTGTTTGGGTAGGCGTCTATAATAATTTCAGGAAATTTAAGTAAAAACCCCGCTAATACAAGTAGGTCTGGTTTGCGATTGTTTAACAAAGAAAGTAGGCCCTGGGGGGCTAGCATTTCAGCTTTAGTGAAAGACAAAGCCTCAATATTTAAATCCAAAGAGCGGGCTAGCACTTTAGCGTTTTTATTATTTGAAAGCACACAAACCACCTGGGCGTGTTTTGAGTTTTGAAAATATTTTATAATATTCTGTGTATTTGTGCCATTGCCTGAAGCAAATATTACAATGCGCTTCTTCATAGGTTTTGATTGGGTGCTTGCAGAAGTTATCATCAATAAATATCACAAAAGTAAGGCAATCGAGATACACTTCTATTAAAAATGTTAAATTTGGTTATAGATTTTTTTTTTAAAGTAGTGTTTTAAGTTAAAATATTTTATTTTTACCGCTTAATTAAAATTTAAAAACAAAGATTATGTCAGACATTGCATCAAGAGTAAAAGCTATCATCGTAGACAAATTAGGTGTTGACGAGAATGAGGTTGTCAACCAGGCAAGCTTCACCAACGACCTAGGAGCAGATTCACTAGATACGGTTGAGCTTATTATGGAATTTGAAAAAGAATTTGATATCCAAATTCCAGATGATCAAGCTGAAAACATTGCTACAGTTGGTCAAGCAGTTTCATATATTGAAGAGAACAAATAAGAAAAATCCTTTATGGAATTAAAGCGAGTTGTAGTAACAGGTCTTGGCGCACTTACACCCATTGGAAATAACATCCAAGAATATTGGGATGCTTTGAAAAGTGGTAAAAGTGGCTGCGCACCTATTACTTATTTTGATACTGAAAAGTTCAAAACAAAATTCGCTTGTGAGGTAAAGAATTATGATCCGTTACAACATTTTAACCGCAAAGAGGCTAGAAAGCTAGACCGATTTGCTCAATACGCACTAATCTCTAGTGACCAGGCCATACAAGATGCTGCCCTAGACATGGATGCCATAGATAAATTTCGAGTTGGTGTTATTTGGGGAGCAGGTATTGGAGGTATTGAAACATTTCAAAATGAAGTAATAAACTTTTCACAAGGGGATGGAACGCCACGTTTCAACCCCTTTTTTATTCCAAAAATGATTGCAGACATTGCCCCAGGTAATATTTCAATCAAACACGGCTTTATGGGGCCAAACTACACTACGGTCTCTGCCTGTGCGTCTTCTGCTAATGCTATGATTGATGCTTTAAACTATATTCGTTTAGGGCATTGTGATATTATTATAACAGGAGGAAGTGAAGCAGCTGTAACCATGGCTGGTGTAGGTGGTTTTAATGCCATGCATGCCCTTTCTACAAAAAACGAATCTCCACAGTCTGCATCAAGACCTTTTGATGCTACTCGTGATGGATTTGTGTTAGGAGAAGGTGCTGGAGCATTGGTGTTAGAAGACTACGAACACGCAAAAGCACGTGGCGCAAAAATATACGCTGAGGTAATTGGAGGCGGTATGTCTAGTGATGCATATCACATGACTGCTCCACATCCTGATGGTATTGGCGTAGAGCGTGTGATGCATAATTGTTTGAAAGACGCCGGCATAAGTGCTGGAGAAGTTGACGCAATAAACACGCATGGTACTTCAACACCTCTTGGAGATGTTGCAGAATTAAAAGCAATTAGTAAAGTATTTGGCGCACATGCCAATAAAATAAACATCAATTCTACAAAATCTATGACGGGTCACTTACTTGGCGCCGCTGGTGCAATAGAAGCAATTGCCTCTATTTTATCCATGCAGCACAATTTAGTGCCTCCTACTATTAATCATACCGAGGTTGATTCAAACATAGATCCTTCTTTAAATCTAACACTTAATAAAGCACAAAAAAGAGAAGTGAATATTGCCATGAGCAATACCTTTGGTTTTGGTGGCCACAATGCTTGTGTGCTGTTTAGAAAACTAAAGGACTAAAACAATGGCAACTTTTAAAAACATATTTAATCCCCGTACCCTAAAGGACGGGGATTTTTTTATTGCCATAAAACAACTGCTGGGGTTCAATCCTAAAAACCTTGACATCTACCAAGAGGCCTTTACTCACCGCTCTACCAACACTACCTCTACTCAAGGGCATGCCCAAAACTATGAACGTATGGAGTTTCTTGGAGATGCGATGCTAAGCGCTATTATTGCGGCGCACCTTTACAATAAAGTACCCGGAGGAGATGAAGGCTACCTCACTAAAATGAGAAGTAAAGTAGTAAGCAGGGAGCACCTTAACGAGTTGGGAAGAGATCTAGAATTAACAAAGCATGTAAAAACTACTGTACCTATAGGGCAGTTTGGTGTTAATATTCATGGCAATGTATTTGAGGCCCTAGTAGGAGCCATATACCTAGATAGGGGTTATAAGTATTGCGAAAAATTCATCAACAAACGTGTAATAGAACCCTATGTTGATATTGAAAAACTAGAAGGAAAAGTAATCAGCTACAAGAGCCTCTTTATTGAATGGTGTCAAAAGAACAAACATCAGTTTAAGTTCTCGATCTATGAAGATACCGGAAACGACACTCTTAAACATTTTGGCGTAAAGCTAACCCTAGATGGTACCCTTGTAGGAAAGGCAAGAGCAACCTCAAAAAAGAAAGGGGAAGAACAAGCAGCCAAAAGAGCGTATTATAAATTACAACAAGAGATAGACGGTTTTAGCAAAAAAAGCTAAGAGTTCCCGGCAAATACGGTCAATAAACCGCTACATTACTACAACATATTGTCTTTTGAGCTAGAATTTATAGCATCTTTTTATATTTCTACTAAAAGTATCTATACTTTTACCACTTATACCTAATGCTATGGGAACTCACAAATTAGTGCTAGATGATGATTTTGCAGAAGATTTTTCTCTTATCGCTATCCATTGTAGTGAGGAGCCGTACAAGGTTGCCTATATTTTAAACCAATTTGCGCGTTTAAAACTGCGCCGTGAAAAATCAGATTTAGCCTACACAAGCAAAACAATGGTAATGTCATTTCCGCTTTTTGGATTTGAGGATCACGCACAATATACAGACTTTAGCTTAGTTGCAAATAAATGTAAATCTGCAATTACTAAAACAAACAACGCCGGGGGGCTCTTTGGAAATACCAAAGACAAAGAAACAGTAATTACATATCTTATTCCAGAACTAAAAAAAGTGGATTACTTTTTAAAAATACAAAGTGATTTTGACAACCCAGGAACTAAAATGTTACTAAACGAAATCAACGATATAAAACAAATAATCTCTGCCTACTTAGTAGCGCCAGAGACCCTTAAATCAAAGGACAACTTAATATTTGACTAAATGCCAAATCAAAAAAAGACTAAAATTGTAGCTACCCTAGGGCCTGCTACTGCAGATAAGAAAATTCTTAAACAAATGATTCTAGCTGGAGTTAATGTGTTTCGCGTTAATTTCTCACATGCAAATTATGACAATGTAAAAAAGGTCATTGCACTTATCAGGGAGCTAGGATTAGAGCTCAACACCTCTACTGCAATTCTTGCAGATTTACAAGGCCCTAAATTAAGGGTAGGTATGATGAAAGAGGAAGTGATTGTTCATCCTGGAGATGAAATTTCATTTTGCACCGGAGAAGAATTTGAAGGAAACTCCAAAAGGGTGTATATGAATTACAGCAATTTCCCTAAAGATGTCAAAAAGGGGGAGCGCGTACTTCTTGATGACGGAAAATTAATGTTTGAAGTGCTCTCTACAGATGGTAAAGCTGAGGTAAAAACCAAAGTTATACAAGGAGGTCCTTTACGCTCTAGAAAGGGCGTTAATTTGCCAAACACTAACATCTCTTTACCTGCACTAACAACCAAAGACAAAGAAGATGCTGTTTTTGCAATTTCTCTTGAAGTAGATTGGATTGCACTTTCTTTTGTGCGCCATGCGGCAGATTTAAAAGAACTACAAGCTTTAATAAAGGCGAATAGTAAATATAAAATTCCAATCATAGCGAAGATAGAAAAACCAGAAGCAGTCGCTAATATTGATAAAATTGTTGCCCATTGTGATGGCCTAATGGTTGCACGTGGTGATCTAGGAGTTGAAGTTCCTGCAGAGGAGGTACCACTGATTCAAAAAGAATTGGTTCTTATTGCTAAAAAGGCAAGGATTCCTGTTATTATTGCCACCCAAATGATGGAAACAATGATTTCATCTCTCACCCCAACTAGGGCAGAGGTCAATGATGTTGCAAACTCAATTATGGACGGAGCAGATGCTGTAATGCTAAGTGGAGAAACCTCGGTAGGTAAATATCCTGTGGAAGTAATTCAAAAAATGGCCAGTATATGTAAGCAGGTAGAAAACTCGTCTCTAATCTCTGTGCCACATGAGCCACCTCACGTTAGGACCGACCGTTACATAACAAAATCAATTTGTTATCATGCAGCCAATATGGCTAATGAAATTAACGCAACAGCTATTTGTACCCTAACCAATAGTGGGTATACTGCATTTCAGATATCTGCATGGAGACCAGATGCGCATATCTTAGTATTTACCAATAACCGTAGAATACTATCAAGATTAAACTTGTTGTGGGGCGTAAAATCTTTTTACTATGACAAATATGAAAGTACAGATCAAACCGTAGAAGACGTCAATAAAATTGCACACAAAACAGGGTTTGTGGCAAAAGGAGATCACCTAATTAACTTAGCTGCAATGCCAATAGTAGATAAAGGTATGGTAAACACACTTCGTGTCTCTAAGGTATAATATCCCTATTATCCTCTAGAAAAAGCCCCTTAAAAATTATTTTAAGGGGCTTTTTACTGTTTAGCTATACTGGGTTTACTGTATGGTATACTGTTGTTGTATTCTCATCATACCCTCTTGCTTACTAACACTAAGGCGCTGCTTAGAGTTGATAGTGGTGTAATTGTACACAATTTCAACAAGAACATTATCCAATCGCGTAACGTGAAGCTCGCTTACCAAGGCGCCTAATGGCATGTTTGGGTTACTTATCACTTGAGCGTCTCTCCCTTGGGGATCTGGCATAGCAAAGTCTCTTGGGATACCATATAATTTTTGAGCAATCAAGTAAGCTTCGTGCCATTTTGTAGTAGGTATTAAAAGTGTTTCTGTACTACTGGGCTCACTGGCTGTGCCTCCAACAAGCTCTGTAATACTTGCTGTAGGGTGCGTATTTTTCAAATCAGCAATATACATTTTTGGGTTTGCCCCTGGCTCTGGCGGAAAGAGATCAGACAAATATCCGCTAAATGCAAATCCTGTTTTATTATTATACAACACCTGATGCATCCCTCCTTTAACACCTCTAATATTCATGGTGTTATTTGCCTCCAAAGACACAACTTCAACTTTAGTTCCGTAAGGCATCACTGCCAGCTTTTGGCTCTTTAAATTGTTGTACTCTCTTAAAGACAGGCCGCTTGCTGCGGTTACATAAAATGAAGTTGTTTTTTTCTCAACAGGGGGTTGATTGCTTGTTTGTGTAAGTGCAATTTCTGTTTGTTGGGGCAATTTCTCTTCACAAGATGTAAAAAGTGTTATTGCAGTGAGTGCGGCAATGGCAAGAGCTTTGGTTTTCATAAGGATTGTGTTTTAAATTTGAAGTAAAGCTATTGCCATAAAAAGTTTTTTATAAGAAGTGGTGTGTTAGTATATATAACTATTCTTTATTTGGGTTTATTGCACCAACTGTTGTTTTAAAATTCAAATTTCATTTGAACATCGTATTTTTTTTCTTCTTTGAGGCTTAGTTTTTGCTTATTTTCATTGTTGAGCCCAGACAATGAAATACCTAATAACCGAACCGAGTTTTTCATTTTTTCTTGGTACAACAATTCTGTAATGTGTTCCATTATTAGCTCCTCACTTGCAATATAAAAAGGCAGGGTTTTGCTGCGAGTTTGTAAGGTAAAATCACTGTATTTTATTTTCAAAGTAATCGTTTTTCCTGCTACTTTGTTTTTTTTTAGGCGGCGCTCAACCTCTTGTGCGATGTGTTGTAAACGCTCAAGCATATACAACTCGCTTGATATATTTTCTCCAAATGTACGCTCTGCAGCCAATGATTTTCTAGTACGCTGCGGGCTTACTTTACTTGGGTGTATGCCTCGTACGATATTAAAATAATAAGGACCACTTTTGCCGAAATTTTCAGTTAAAAACTCCAGCGATTTTGTCTTTAAATCACTGCCAGTGTAAATCCCCAGGCGGTACATTTTCTCTTTCATTACCTTACCAACTCCATAAAACTTTTTGATATCTAAAGCTGCTATAAAATCTAGGACCTGTTCTGGAGAAACAGTTTTTTGACCATTAGGCTTGTTGTAATCACTGGCAATTTTTGCCACAAATTTATTGATAGAGATTCCTGCGCTGGCATGTAATCCTGTTTTTTGATAAATCTTCTCCCGTATTTCTTGGGCTATTACTGTGGCACTAGGATTCCCTTTTTTGTTTTGGGTAACATCTAGATAAGCCTCGTCTAAAGAGAGTGGTTCTACCAAATCTGTGTATTCAAAAAAAACACTGCGTACTGTATCAGAGATCTCTTTATAGCGGTCAAAATCTGTTTTAACAAAAATAAGATGCGGGCACAACTTAAGGGCCAAAGCCCCGGCCATTGCAGAGCGCACCCCAAATTTTCTAGCCTGGTAACTTGCTGCGCTTACCACGCCTCTTTTGCCACCACCACCCACTGCAATTGCTTTGCCAACCAATGACGGGTCATCAAGTTGCGCAACACTCGCATAAAAGGCGTCCATGTCTACATGAATAATCTTTCTGATATCAATGGGGGTATGCATAGGGTAAAGTTACTATCTTTAAATCACAAATATTATCAACCTAGAACAAATTACTAATGCCTTTTAAAAGAGATTCGTTGAGGTATTATTTTTTGAGTGAACCACATAAAAAAACCAAGCTCTAGGTGTTACAAAAATAAATCATGCAAGAAATAGAACGCAAATTCTTAGTTAAAAACGACACTTATAAAGTACAGGCAATGAGTCATAAAAGAATTATTCAGGGCTATTTAAGCGCGCATCCGCAGCGTACGGTTCGGGTTCGGGTGATGGGAGAAAAAGGCTTTTTAACCATTAAAGGAAAGTCTAACAAAACGGGCACCACCCGTTTTGAATGGGAAAAAGAAATCCCCTTGTTTGAGGCGCAAAGTTTACTTAGTCTTTGTGAGGAGCCTATTATTGATAAAATTAGATACCAGGTGCCTGTGGCAAATCATGTATTTGAAGTAGATGTTTTTGCTGCAAATAATGCAGGTCTTGTAATTGCTGAGGTAGAGCTTGCTCATGAACTAGAAAATTACACGAGCCCAGATTGGCTTGGAAAAGAGGTTACTGGAGAGCTGAAGTATTATAATTCTAAGCTTAGCCAAAAACCTTATAAAGAGTGGTAAATACTTTTTAACTCTTGACCGGATTAAACGTGCATTAATTAAAAAACTAAGAGTGCTGGGCTATCAGCGCAATGATTTCTGCAATAGTTTGTTGATCACTACTGCCTTCAACCCCTTGAGAAAAGCTAACAGCAGCGTCGCCTGTTATAGCAGGCGTATTTTTTAGGGCCGAAAAATGAACCATTTTAAAACCGGCCTCTTTAAATGAAATTACATTGGTTTTGTTAATCCCGCTTCCGGGCATAATTTGTAGTTTCTTGGCCTTATTTTTTAATTGTTTTAAAAGCTGTATGCCGTCTATGGCCCTTGGCTGTTGTCCAGAAGATAGAATTCTAGTCACCCCTAGGGCCTCCAAATCTTCAATCGCTTTATAAGGATCTACAGCCACATCAAAGGCTCTGTGAAAGGTAAATTCTAGGTTTTTTGAAGCTTCCACTAGCTCTTGGGTGGCTTGGATATTTACCTGATTATAAGAATCTAGCACCCCAGCTACAACACCTTGACAGCCTATAGATTGGCAAAAAGCAATGTCTCGTTTTATAATATCAAGCTCCTGATGGGTATAGCTGAAATTACCTGCTCTAGGACGAACGAGCACATGCACTGCAATATCAAGTTCTTTGACTACCTTCTCAATACACCCATAAGACGGCGTAAGACCGCCAACACTTAGTTGAGTGCATAGCTCTACTCTATGAGCGCCTGCGTCTTGAGCAGCCTTAGCAGAGGCAAAAGAATTGGCGCAAATTTCTATAATCATCTACAACAGGGCTTTAATAATAACAAAGCTACCACAATTTAATGCTTTTTTATATCCATTGAAACAACTTTCCGGGCAAGGGTCTTACCAAAGATTTCATCTCTAATTTAAGTAAAAGCTGGGCAACCTTATGGGTGGGCATTGCGCATCCAATAGCAATGGTGTCTAAAAGCACCTTGTCTTTATCTTTAAGAAAATTAAAAATTGTTTTTTCCTGCTCATCCAGAGTTGTAAATAACTGAGGTTGTAACTCAGGTTTTTGAATTTCGTCAAGATCCCATCCAAGATGATACACCAAATCTGCGGCGCTGGTGATAATACTTGCTTGATGGGTTTTAATAAGCATATTACACCCCTCGCTCTGGGTATCTGTAGCTCTGCCAGGGACAGCAAAAACATCTCTAGAATAACTGTTGGCAATATCTGCGGTAACCAAACTACCGCCTTTGGCCGCAGATTCAACAACTATGGTGGCCTGGCTCATCCCTGCAATAATTCTATTTCGTTTTAAAAAATTATTTCTATTAAAGGCATCACTAGACCAAAACTCACTAATAAACCCGCCATTTTGTGCCACCTTGGACATATACTTTTGATGTGCTTTTGGATATATTTTATTCATGCCGTGAGCCAAACAAGCAATGTTTTGTAAGCCGTTTGCAATGGCCGATTTATGAGCACAAATATCTATCCCGTAAGCAAAGCCAGAGACAATGACCGGGTTAAGGGGGGCAAGCTCGGCTATCAACTTTTCACAAAATGAAATTCCGTAGGTAGTAATTTTTCTAGTTCCTACAATGCTAATTATTTTTTTATTTTCAAGATCAATGTTCCCTCTCTGAAAAAACAAAATAGGACCATCCAAACAGTGTTTTAGTTTTTCTGGGTATTTCGGATCTTTAAAATAACGATACGATAGGTTCTCAGATGCTATAAAATCTAATTCCTCCCTTGCCAAATCTAATAGATTTTTTTGCTGGAGTTGTTTTACTTTAAAACCTCCAATACCATGAATTTTAAGAAGGTTTGAGGTCTTCTCTTTAAAAACCCCCTCGGCAGAACCTACATGGTGTAATAATTTTTTGGCAGAGGTGTCTCCCAAATTTGGTGTGCGCTGTAGCGCTAAGGTGTAAAGTAATTCTGTCTTAGAAAGCATAGTGTAGTGTTTGTAGAAGTAAACTTCTAGGGCTATGCTACACGGGGGAGAATGAGCAAGATACGTATTTTTTAGGTTGTTAATAAGTTGCTCAGAGGAGAAAAAAAAGAAAACAAAAAAAAGCTATATTTGTTATATGCAACTCTCCCCTTACATAAAAGACTTACTCTATCGTTATGAATGTGTCATCATTCCTGGCTTTGGTGCTTTTTTAGCAAATTACACCTCAGCGAGTATCGATGCAGATTCTAGCACGTTTTATCCTCCAGGAAAAACCATATCTTTTAACAGGCAGCTGCAAACTAATGATGGTTTATTGGCAAATTATGTAGCCTCAGTAGAAGGAACATCCTATGAGTTGGCATTACAAAAAATTAGAAATTTTACAGGTTCGTTATCTCTTAAGCTTTCTCAAGGCGAGCGTGTAACTTTAGATACCATTGGAGATTTCTCTCTAACTCCAGAAAATAAAGTCCAGTTTTTACCCTGTGGGACAGAAAACTTTAACATCGCTTCTTTTGGCTTGTCTACCTTTATTTCTTCAGAGATTTTAAGAGACATCCAACAAGCGCAACAAGCATCAGGCCAAGAAAATCGGGTGCTTGATACTCCAAACAAAGGTGTTGCGCCGTTTATAAAATACGCAGCCGTTGGTCTTATTGCACTTGCGGTTTCTGGATTAACGGGTTTAAAAATATATGAAGGCACTGTACAAGAGCATAATTTTGTACAAAAGCAAAAAGCCAACACCAAGCTAGAAAAACAAATCCAGCAAGCTACTTTTAGCATTACAAGCCCTTTGCCAACACTTGAGGTTTCTGTAATAAAACAAACAGGCAAATATCATGTGGTTGCAGGTGCTTTTAGAGTAAAAGAAAATGCAGAGAGAAAAGTTACCCAGCTTCACAAAAAAGGATTTGCGTCCATAAATCTTGGGGTTAATAAATACGGCTTGCACCAAGTTGTGTATGCTAGTTATCAAAACAGATTAGAGGCCCTTAAAAACCTTCGTACCATTAAGGCTAACCAAAACAATGACGCCTGGTTACTAGTCAAAGAAATAGCACTCCATTAAATAACAATTAGTCTTAATTGTAGCTAATATTTGCTGTTTTACTCTTTTTGATTTTATCTTTGCCAAAAACGATACCCATGGAACCAAAGAACCCTAAAGATTCTTTTACAATTATCACAGACCTTGTACTACCAAGCGAGACCAACCCTATTGGTAATATGTTTGGTGGAGAACTCTTAGCGCGTATGGATCGTGCAGCAAGTATTGCAGCAAGAAGACATAGTCGTAGAATTGTAGTAACCGCCTCGGTAAATCATGTGGCTTTTAATAAGATGATTCCGCTGGGAAGCGTTGTCACTGTTGAGGCAAAAGTTTCTAGGGCCTTTAAAAGCTCTATGGAGGTGTTTATGGACGTCTGGATAGAGGATCGAGAGAGTGGCATCAGAAGCAAGGCAAATGAAGGAATCTACACCTTTGTTGCAGTTAACGAAATGGGAAATCCAATGCCGGTGCCGCCAATTGAGCCAGAAACTAAAATAGAAAAGCAACGCTTTGATGCGGCCCTTAGAAGAAAACAACTAAGCTTGTTATTGGCTGGTAAAATAGATCCTCAAGATGCTACAGAATTAAAAGCATTGTTTGAATAGCCCTATTACATTTTATAAACCCAATCTGCAGGGTTCATCTCTGTATCGTTTTTGTAAACCATAAATTTAATAACCGTTTGTTTTGTAACGGGATGTGTAAAGACCTTTCCTATGGGGTCTTTTGTGGATACCTTATCTCCTTTTTTTACGCTTATAGTGGCCAAATTATAATAAATAGTGATGTAATCTCCGTGCTGTATCATGACCGCTTTATTTGCGTTTTTTAACTGTTGTATTTGTAGTATTTCTCCATTAAATACTGCGCGGGCCTGAGCGTTGGCATTGGTAGCAATTTCTACCCCATGAAAGGTTTGTGTTACGTTTGGAAACTGAGGGTGCTGCCTGGTTCCATATTTGTTAATAACAAGGCCTTGTTTAACGGGCCAAATTAATTTCCCTTTATTGTTTTTAAAATCTTTTGCGATTGCTGCTGCCTCTGGTGTTAAAGCAAAATTTGTGGCAGATGCAGTGGTGGTTTTAGATTTATTTGCTCTTGCCTTTTTATTTGCCGCAGCAATGGCATCACGAATCAACTTTTTAATTTGACCGTTAATTTTATTGGCCTTTTGTTGTTTGGCGCGTATTTGTTTGGTGAAGGTGCTCTCTTCTTTTTTTAGGGATGCAATAAGGGTTTGTTGCAATTGCTTCTCTTTTTTAAGTGTAGCTTTGGCCGCTGTATTTTCTAAAATTAACAAGTCTTTTTCCTTGCGCTGAGCAATTAGATCTACATTTAACTGTTGTAATAATACGGTCTTATTTTTAATACTTTCCCCTTGTTTTTTTCTGTGGTTGGCATATTGTTTCATGTACTGAACACGTTTATATGCTTGCAGAAAATCTTTGCTAGACAATAAAAACAACACCCTACTTTGTTGTGATTTGCTTTTGTAGGATTTCTGGACCATAGCAGCATAGTCCTCTTTTAGTTTTTGAAGCTCATTTCTCAATAAAGAAATTTGGGTTAAATTTTCGTTGATTTTCCGAGTAAGTAAATTAGCCTGCTGGTTGGTAACCCGTATTAGTTTTTGCTGGGCTTTGATGCGCTGGTTTATATCTTCAACCTCAGAGAGCACTGTTTTTTTTACCCCACGAGTTTTAAACAGCAGGGTGTTTATTTTCTTGATGTCATTTAAAATACTTTCGCGCTGCTGTTCTAATTGCTGTTGTTTGTTTCCGGGTTGAGCTATGGCGCTAAAATTTCCGAATAATAGCACTGAGAAAACCAATATGTAAAAACGTTTTTTCATTTATTTAAAAGATCTCTGAGTATAGCCCTTTGGAATGGTGAAAGGAAAACCTATCGATACGTTAAGATCTATTTTTTTATAGCGTATAAAAATACTTGTTTTTTGTTGCCCATCAAGAGCCAAAATACCCAGCTGTGTTGGGTAATAATCATCCTCTATTTTTTGATACCGGCCGTATTGCACAAGTAAATTTCTTTGAGCTTGTGGTTGTGAAATTTGCTCCTGATGCACCATAAAGTTATCTGGATTTAACAACATAGACAACATATAGTTAAGATTTTGTTTCTTGGGCGTGATCCGGTATTTTGATGTTTGTGAGGCGCCAACAACAACAGTGGTCTTACTCACTGTCTTAGGTTTTACATCTAAAATACTCTGGCCTAAAAGCATCCTTTGCACTTGATCAAAGTTAATTTGTGTTCCAAGCAAATCGCTAATAAGGCTAAAGTCTCCTTCAAAATATGAATTACTTAAGGTTTCATAAAACTTTACACGCTCTGGTGTTATTAAAATTTTTGAAAGAGTAACTCCCAAGATAGAGGCCTTTATCCAAATAATAGCATCTTTCTCTATTCTAAGGCTTGTAGTAATGCTATGAGACTGCTGCGCAGATTGATACTTTACCTGCATTCTTGCTGCAAGGGTATTAAAGTCTTGAGAAGCTGCTTTGTGTGCGTTTAAAAGTTCTTTAGCGCCCAAGTTTTTATCTGCAATTACAGAGCCTTCAATAGATTTTGTAGACCCGCACCCAAGGGTAAGTACTAAAAGAGCAACTAAGGTAAAGTGTATTGGTTTCATAGTGCTAATTTGAGTCTAGAATTGCCGCAGCTTTTTTGGCAAAATTTGCTGCTTTTAAGGTGTTGCCCATACCTGTATGTGCAATGGCTAATTGCTCATAAAAATCTTTCTCTAACCCGGCATTGTCAAATAAATAGTCTAACCCTGTTGCCAGGGCATTGGCAGCGGCCTTAAAATCTTGAAGGTTGTTGTTGGCCATGGCGTTTAGCAAATACAATACTGGCTGGGCTGGGAAGAGCTCTAAAGATGCTTGACTAATCTTTTTGGCCTCTTGAAAGCGGTTAAGTTCTATTTGTAATAAAAGGGTGCTTTTAAGTAAGCTGAAATTATCTGAATCTACCTCAATCCCTTTTTGGTAAAAAATAAGCGAAAGTTCTTTATTGCCTTTAGAGAGATAGTAATCTGCTATTTTCTCAAACACCCGGCCGTTGTTGTCTTTAGAAAACACCTCAACAATACTCTCAAGCTCCATTTGGTATTGGGGGTTTTGCTGTACAAAGGTTAAAAAGTCTCCCAAGACTTTGTATTGGCTTTCTTTTTCAATCACCCTTGAGTTAAATACTTTTTTCATGGACGCCACGGCGCCTTGTGTGTTGCCTTGATCCAGGTAAAACTTATAGAGTGCTAAATGCACCAGGGTACTGTTTGGAAATTTGTTTTGCAATTCTAAAGCAGTTTGATATGCCTTTTCTGAGTTGCCATTTTCACTATACAAATAGATAAGACTCAGGTATTCACTCTCATTTGCAGGGTTATTTTTACGTTTTTTTTCTGCATTATTAATGGCTCCCTGTGTATTGCCCGTTTGTCTATAGATTTGCTTTCTTAAAGCACTTCTGTAGGCGCTCTCCCCCCAAGACACATCAAGCTCATCGAGGAGCAATAGCGCTTTTTGGTACTGCTTGGTTCTTAGGTATAAATTGGCCAAGTCTTCTTTATAATCTTGGTCAAAAGCGATAAGCTTTTCCACCAAAACAATAGCTTTACTATACGCTCTAGTTAGATAATAAAGATCATAGAGGGTTTCTAAAACATCTTGGTTTTCTGGCTCCTGGCGCAGTACTTTTTCTAGGTTTATTTCTGCTTGATTGTATTGCTGGAGCTTTATTTGGTTTTTGGCAAACTCAAAAAACACAATAGCATCTGCCTGGAGATTTCCACCACTTTCTTTTTGAGCTTTTTCTAGGGCAGTAATGGCTAGGGCGTAGTTCTCTATTGATTTTTGTTTTAAGGCCTCATAAAAGCTTTCCAGAAAGGCGTCTGAAACCTCTTGAGGCTCCCCTAGAGCGGTTGCCTGGATTTGTTGGGCAACTATCCCACTGGGAGCAAAAAGGCCTCCTAGGATGAGTAAAACTGTTACTATGTGTTTTAAGTTCAATGACAATGTGTGTGACCTTTTTGACCCCTGTGGGTGGCATTATTTTAATTGAGAGTAATCTCCAATACTAACGTTGGTGAAATTGCCGTTAAAATGGGCGTTATTTCCAATCATGGCATTATCCAAAGACGCATTTTCTATAACAGTGTTGGTTTGAATGATGCTATTTTTTATAGTGCTATTTTCAATTACAGTGCCCATCCCTATAGATGCAAAAGGGCCCACGGTGCTATTTTTAAGCACAACCCCTTCGCCTATAAAGCAAGGTTCTATGATGGTAGCATTGTCTAAAGTAGCTGTTTTTGAAACTAAAGCAGCCCCATCCTGGTGCAAAAACCCTAACATGCGGCGGTTGGTCTGTACTGTAATTTCTTTATTACCACAATCCATCCACTGCGTAACAGTACCTGGTTTAAAGACCTTTCCCTTATCCATCATTCTTTTTATACCATCATTAATTTGGTATTCTCCGCCATTAATAATATTATTATCAAGCACAAACTGGAGCTCTTTTTTAAGCATCCCAACCTCTTTAAAATAGTAAATACCAATCACAGCTTGGTCACTAACAAACTCCTGTGGCTTTTCTACTAGTTCCACAATTTCTTGCTTGTCGTTTAAATTTACCACGCCATAGGCCTCTGGATTGTCTACTTTTTTAGTCCAGATTACGGCATCTGCCTGTTTGTCTAGATCAAAATCTGCTCTAATTAATGTATCTGCATAAGCAATAACAGCAGGGCCACTAAGTGATGGCTCTGCGCACATAATAGCATGTCCTGTCCCTTTTGGGTCTAGTTGTCTATAAATAGTTGGTTTGGCGCCCAGACTCACCGCTAATTCTTTTAAGCTTTCAATTACATCATCTCCAAACCAAGCAGGATCTCCTAAAATAAAAGCAATTTCTTCTATGGGGGTGTTTAAAACTCCAGCAATATCTGCAACCAATCTGTGTACAATAGGTGTTCCTGCAACAGGAATTAAAGGTTTTGGCACGGTTAAACTATGTGGGCGAAGACGGCTTCCGCGACCTGCCATTGGAACTATTATTTTCATCTATATTTTAATTTGTTGCTGTTGTAATAAACAACGGCTAGGTTTGTTGTTTATTTTATTACTTAACTCCTGTGCTGCCAAATCCTCCCTCACCGCGATCAGTATCGCTTAGCTGGGCTACTTCTTGCCACTGAGCCCTCTGATGGCTGGCAAGCACTAATTGAGCAATACGCGCTCCGTTTTCTATGGTGAAATCTTCATTACTCAGGTTTACTAAAATAACTCCCACTTCACCTCGGTAATCTGCGTCAATGGTTCCGGGGCTATTTAATACTGTGATGCCTTTTTTTGCTGCAAGGCCGCTTCTGGGCCTTACCTGGGCCTCTGTCCCTATTGGTAATTCTAGATATAATCCTGTTTTTATAATAGCCCGTTGCATTGGTTTTAAAACAACTGGCTGAGCTATATAGGCTCTAATATCCATCCCAGCGCTTGCTATGGTCTCATAACTTGGCAGTGGGTGGCTTGATTTGTTTATAATTTTTACAGTCATAAGGTGTGATTTATTTTGTACTTATATAAGGCAACTAAGGCTGATTATTCTTGGGCAAAAATAACACGCTATTTTTTAATGATGCGTTGTATTTCTTGGCGCTCTAAAAAGAATACTAGTAACAAAAATACCAATAATAATGCAGTTCCAATCCAAAGGTTTCTCTCAAAAATATAGAATGATACTCCGGCAAAACCAATAGCAATAGCAAGGTATGCACCAATGCGCTTTACATCATAAGGAACCCTGTAGTATTTGCGTCCAAGAAAGTAAGACAAAACCATCATAGCACTGTAAGCCGCTAATGTTGCAACGGCAGCTCCCATATAACTTATCTCAGGAATTAATATAAAGTTTAAAACCAGTGTAATACAAGCTCCTATTACAGATATATAAGCGCCATATCTTGTGCGGTCTGTAACTTTGTACCACACAGATAGATTGTGATAGATCCCTAAACATAAATTAGCAAGTAATATAATTGGGACAATAGAGAGGGCTACCCAGTAGGCTTCATTTTTTATTAAAAGGGTTTTAAAAAGATCTATATATACAATCACAAACAATAGAATGGCGCTACCGCAAATGGCAAAGTATTTAGTGATTATAGCATAGGTATTTTTGGCATTTGCCTTATTGGCGTGGTTAAAGAAAAAAGGCTCTATCCCAAGTCTAAAGGCTGTTGCAAATAGCGTCATAAAAACGCCCAGTTTATAACAGGCTGCGTACACCCCTACTTCATTGGCTGCAATATCTGGAGGTAATAAATAATTAAGCAAAATTTTATCAAATGCTTCATTGACAGAAAATGCAATGCCTGCAATGAGCACGGGAAACGAATACTTGAGCATCTTTTTCCAGATAGACACGCTGAAATGAATCCCAATTTTTACATACACGCCCAAAAGCATAACTAGGGTAGCCCCACTTGCAATTACATTAGAGATAAAGACATACAAAACAGTATTCTCTTGGGTATACAACGATTGCCAAAATGTATTAGGGTCATTACTGGCAAGCAATGGAAGGGCAAGTAAAAAAAACAAGTTACACCCTAAGTTTATACATACGTTTATGATTTTTATTAGGGCGTATTTAAGTGGTTTTTCATTAGCTCGAAACCACACAAAAGGAATAATAACAAGCGCATCAAGCACTAAAATTAAAAGTGCATAGGTTACAAATTGGGTGTTAAAATCAATAAGGTTTGCCAGTTGTTCTCGAAACAAAAAGGCAACTAGAAAAAAAGAAAGTGATGAAATCCCTACAGAGACCAAGGCGGTAGATTGCACCGTCTTTTTTTGAGAAGGTTCTTTGTTTATAAACCTAAAAAAAGCAGTCTCCATACCATAGCTTAATACCACGTTCCCTAGAATTATGTATGACATTAACGTAGCATAAAGACCAAAATCTGAGGGCTTAAGCACACTGGTATATAATGGCACAAGTACAATAGCTAGGGCGCGAGGCAATACCGTTGCTAGGCCATAAATAAATGTTTGTTGAAATAGTTTTTTAAAAATACGCAATGCTCCAGGTGTTTGGGTTTATAAAGGTAGCCAAATTAATTCTTGTGGTGTGATGGTATCTAGGCCAAGAATCGTGAAAAATTGCTGCCAAGTCGCCATTTTATAGTATGGCGTTAAACCAAAAAAGTCTGTTGCGTTTTAACGCAACAGACTCTATAGTATATAGAAATATTTTACTGTTATCCAGCCAATGCTTCTGCACCACCAACAATTTCTAAAATCTCATTGGTAATGGCTGCTTGACGTGCTTTGTTGTATTGCAGTTTCAAAGCATCACGCATCTCTGTTGCGTTGTCTGTTGCTTTGTGCATCGCAGTCATTCTTGCACCATGCTCACTAGCTACACTGTCTCTAATGGCCTTAAACAATTGTGTTTTTAAACTCTTAGGAATTAATCCCTCAACAATCTCTGGCTTTGTTGGCTCAAAAATATAATCTGCAGTATTGGTAAGCTGAGTTTGTGCAGGCGGTAAAATTGGCAAAAATTGTTCTTTCATAACAATTTGTGTCGCTGCATTTTTGAAGTGATTATACACCAAAACAATTTTATCGTAAGCGCCTTGTTCAAATTTTTCCATTAGCATTTCTGCAATCACTGAAGAGGCTTTGAAGTTTAAATCATCAAATATAGCTGCGTTAAATTCTATAACATCCCCGTCTTTACTGATGATGTCATTTCCTTTTTTACCAATGGTTATAAAATCAACCTGCTTGCCAGAGTAGGTTTCTTGTTTAAGTGCCTTGCTTGCTTTAATAATGTTGGTATTAAAAGCTCCTGCCAACCCACGGTTTGAAGTAATGGCAACAACCAATACTTTGTTTACCTCACGCTGTTGAGAAAAACTACTTCCACTATCAGCGTCTAGCGTTGCACTTAAGTTTTGTAATAACTCAGTTAATTTCTCAGAATAGGGACGCATTGCTGTAATAGCGTCTTGCGCTTTTTTCAGTTTTGCTGCAGACACCATTTTCATGGCACTGGTGATTTGCATGGTTGATCCAACCGATGCTATTCTGTTTCTAATTTCTTTTAAGTTTGCCATTTTTTAAAGTTATTATTAATAACAGGTAGGCTTAATACTCTTTTACCCCCTATAAGGGGATAAAAGAATATAAAATTTATGCTCTGTATTTTGCAGATAAATCTGCAGCTACGCTTGTTAGGGTTGCGATTACCTCATCTGTTAATTTTCCAGACTTTAATGTATCTAACATACCTCTATGTTGTGCGTTTAAAAGCTCTATGTAATCTCTTTCAAACTCTTTTACTTTCTCTACAGGTACATCACGCAACAAGTTCTTAGAACCTGCATATATAATTGCAATTTGATCTTCTACCGTAAAAGGCGTGTTTTCATTTTGCTTTAATATCTCTACGTTACGCTTTCCTTTTTCAATTACATTTAATGTGGCAGCATCTAGATCTGAACCAAACTTTGCAAATGCTTCCAGTTCACGGTACGCAGCTTGATCAAGCTTTAGTGTACCAGATACCTTCTTCATAGATTTAATCTGCGCGTTACCTCCTACACGAGATACCGAGATACCTACGTTAATAGCTGGACGTACACCAGAGTTAAATAAATCTCCATCTAAGAAGATTTGACCATCTGTAATAGAAATTACGTTGGTTGGTATATAAGCAGATACATCACCTGCTTGAGTTTCAATAATTGGTAGGGCTGTTAAAGAACCTCCTCCTTTTACAATTGGTCTTAATGATTCTGGAAGGTCATTCATCTCTGAAGCAATCTTATCATCATTAATTACTTTGGCAGCACGCTCTAGAAGTCTTGAGTGTAAGAAAAATACATCTCCAGGGTATGCCTCACGTCCCGGTGGGCGACGTAATAATAGTGATACCTCACGGTAAGCTACAGCCTGTTTAGATAAATCATCAAACACAATAAGTGCAGGACGACCTGTATCTCTAAAGTACTCTCCAATGGCAGCTCCTGCAAAAGGTGCGTATACTTGCATTGGTGCTGGATCACTTGCGTTTGCAGCAACAATAGTAGTGTAAGCTAAAGCTCCTGCCTGGTCTAATACCTTTGCAATGTTTGCAACAGTTGAGGCCTTTTGCCCAATAGCTACATATATACAGTATACTGGCTGGCCAGCATCGTAAAATTCTTTTTGGTTTAATATAGTGTCAATACAAACAGTAGACTTCCCTGTTTGACGGTCACCAATTACCAATTCACGCTGTCCTCTTCCTACTGGAATCATAGCATCAATTGATTTTATCCCTGTTTGTAATGGCTCTGTTACAGGCTCACGGTAGATTACCCCTGGCGCTTTACGCTCTAGTGGCATCTCATATGTTTTACCCTCGATAGCTCCTTTACCGTCTATAGGTTCACCTAGTGTATTTACAACACGACCCACAACACCTTCACCTACATTAATCGAGGCAATACGTTGTGTGCGTTTTACGGTAGCTCCTTCAGAAACTCCTCTAGAGGGTCCCAGTAGTACAACCCCTACGTTATCTTCTTCAAGATTCAAAACAATACCTTCCATACCGTTTTCAAAGGCTACTAATTCACCGTATTGAACATTTGTAAGCCCGTACACACGTGCAATACCATCACCTACAGTTAATACAGTTCCTACCTCATCAAGTGAAGCGCTTGCCTGAAATCCGGTAAGTTGTTGTTTTAAGATTGCTGAAACTTCAGCTGGTTTAACTTCTGCCATTTTTATTTAGATTTTACCCTTTCATGTGTAAGGGTGACTTCAGAAAATTTTCTGAAGGCGTTAAAAAATTATAATGATTTACTAAATTCTCTTTTTAAATTCCCTAGTTGGTTTGCAATACTTGCGTTGTATTGCAAATCTCCCACGCGGAGTATAAAACCACCAATGATGCGCTCATCAATAGTATTATGAATAGTGACGTTTTCACTACCTGTCATTTCTTTTACTTTGCTGAGCACAGTTGCCTGAATCTCTGGGGTAATAGCAACTGCTGTTATTACAGTAGCTACTTTTACTCCTTTAGAGTTGTTGTACAAATCTACATACGCCCCTGCAACGCCACCTAAAAGGTTGATACGTTTGTTGCTGCTTAAAATTTGAATAAGTCCTTTGGTTACATCACTGTTTTTTTCAAAGATTTGTATTAAAGCCTGTTTTTTATCTTCTGCCTTAACTACAGGGCTTTGCAATACAACACGAAGCTCTTTACTTCCCGCTAGGGTTTGTTGTATAGATTTCATGTCACCAAAAACAACCTCACTAATCTTGGCGTGGTTGGCTTGATCTAAAACTGCTTTTGCGTATCTTATGGCTGCTCTGGTACTCATCCTGCTTGTTAGTTTACGTTTGCGTCTTTCAGCATTGTTTCAACCAATTCCAATTGCTTGTCTTTGTTTGATAACTCACTCTTTACTATTTTCTCTGCAATATCTATAGATAGACTCGCTACTGTTTGCTTTAATTCTGCAACAGCTGCTTTTTTCTCTGCCTCTATGGTTGCCTGTGCGCCTGCAATAGCTTTGCTCGCTTCTGCCTGAGCCTCATCCTTAGCTCCTGCAATCATGCTAGCTTTAATCTCACGGGCTTCTTTAAGCATCGTTTCACGCTCTGCTCTTGCCTCTTGTAGCAGTTTTTCATTGTCTGCCTGCAGGTTTGTCATTTCTAGCTTTGCCTTTTGGGCAGCATCTAAGGCATCTTTAATACCTTGCTCACGCTCATTTACAGCATTTAAAATTGGTCCCCAAGCAAATTTTTTCAGCAAAAAAAGCAATAGAATAAATACAACCGCTTGCCAAAAGAAAAGACCTACTGAAAATTCGTTTATTAATTTTTCCATTATTGTTATGTTTTGAAAGCCGCAAAAAACGCCTTTCTTAATGATCCTTTAAAGTAATAGAAACATATCGCTGTAACCAACCGTTACAGCAATATGTTGTCTTTTTTGATTATCCTGCGAAAATCGCTGCGAAACCAATACCTTCAATAAGCGCTGCTGCAATTAGCATAGCTGTTTGAATTTTTCCGTAAGCCTCTGGCTGACGTGCAATAGCTTCCATAGCTTTTCCACCAATCATACCGATACCGATACCGGCACCAATTACTGCTAAACCTGCTCCTATAATAGAAGGGATTGCTGGTGCTGCTTCTGCAGTAGTTTGAATTAACATTGGAACTGTCATAAAATATATATTTAAAGGTTAAAACTCAATTTTGACCCTTTGCCTTTAAGGCTCAGGGTATGTAATTATTTATAAATGTGCAATCTCTCCATCGTGCTCTTGATCATGCTCGTGGGTTTCACTTGCAAAACCAAAGTACAATGCAGCCAACATCGTGAAGATGTATGCCTGTAATAATGCTACTAATATTTCAATTAATGAAATGGCAAATGCCAATCCAAAAGATAAGGTTCCACCAATCCAGTTTTGGAAAATGTAAATTAGCCCAAGCAAACTACCAAGTACAACGTGACCTGCGGTCATGTTAGCATACAAACGGATTAAAAGTGCAAATGGCTTAATGAACAATCCTAAAATTTCAATAGGAACTAAAATAATATAAATAAAAATCTTTCCTGCCCATGGCATACCATCTCCTAATGGATCAAAAATATGCTTCCAGTAATCTTTGGTTCCTGTAAAGGTGGTAATGATAAACACGATAAGCGCTAAGGCTGTAGTTACCGCAATATTTCCAGTAACGTTTACACCAAGTGGCGTGAGGCCAAACATGTTTAAAAACCATATAAAGAAAAACACGGTTAGTAAAAATGGCATGTATTTTTTATACTTACCCTCCCCGATATTTGCAATAGCAATATCATCACGGATATACGTTATAATGGGCTCAAAAAACCTTCCAGCCCCTGTTGCAATACCTGCGTTATTCCCATAACTCTTTGCTAAAGATTTAAACAAAAAGAACATTAAAAAGGCAGTTATTAATATCATAAAGACCCCTTTTGTAATAGAGAAGTCTAGTGGTGCTATATTGGTTGGGTGATTGGCAGAGTCATAAGTAATGGTTCCTGCGGCATCCGTCTTGTAGATTTTTGCATGTTCTATTTTGTAATAGCTGCCATCTACCTGTGCAACTGTCTCACCGTGATGAAACTTTGAAGAAGAAAATACCTTCAGGCCACCATCCCACAAAATTATTGGCAAAGGAAACCCAACGTGGTGTTTCTCCTGGGTCACATCATCTGTATAAGAGAATAAGCCAAAATCATGAGAATCTAATAAGTGATGAGCGATATAATCTTTCACCTGCTGCTTTCTTTCAGCTCTACTATCTCCAGATGAAGCGGCATCTTTTGACGTGGCCTTGGCAGACATTGTAAATGTTGTTGCCAAAAACAGAATTGAAAGTAATCTAACCAATGTTTTTCTTTGCATTTTGAGACAATTTAAAGGCGTCCTTAAAATCGGGGCAAAAATACATCTAATCCATATAAAGAAAAAATTATTTTCTTTCTTTTTTTATTCTTGGTTTTACCCGTGGTTTGAATTGTAAGTTTTCTATCAATAAGACTGGTTATTAAGCTCTTTAGAGAGAAAGAGAACCTCAAGGGTAAGACAGGTTGCATAGGGCACAAAAAAAGCAGCAAACTCATTGGTTTGCATCTGAGAATCTGCGCTGTAGTGAGGGTAAAAAAGAACGAAAAATATGACAAATTTTATACCACTGCCCAACAGAAAAATAAAGGCAGTGTTTGATGCTTGTTTATTGAAGTTTGAAGCTACAAAATACAAAAGCCCTGAAGCGAGCAAATAATTAACAATGTAAGAGAGAATAATTCTGTTTTGAAAAAGGGGAGCTTCTAAAAAATATAACACCCCTATGTGGGCAATAAAAAAAAGCAGCAGTGTGGCAAAAAGAAAGCCTAAAAAACGAACGTTTGAAGTTCTCATAAAAGTACTTATTTGTTAAGCCTGTTGGTTTGTTTTAAAACACCAAAAAGAGAAAGTGCTACACCAGACAGGGTACAGATAATTAAAAATACCTTGCCATCTGTGTAGTTGGCATCCAACCACTTGCCTAGTTGTACAAAAAGGTAAATTATCACACCCATCTGTATAGCTATAGCAGAAAGCGCTGCCCATCTTCTGATGCCATTAATTGGTTTTTTTGACATGCCTTTGTGTTAATTGAGTTGCTCGGCGGCCTTTACACTAGAGCGCTCGGGGCGATCATAAACAGTACTTTGAGTTGCCTTTTGCTGGGGAGTATTTGCCGGCTGCATACTACAGGTGGCATTAAAAATAGCTCCTGGTTCTACAGAAAGTTTTCCGACCACTACTTCGCCTTTTATATTGGCTGAGCTACGCAGGGTTAATAATTGAGATACATTAAGGTTTCCGTTAAAGCTACCAGCTATATCTGCATTTTCACAAGAAAGAGTTCCTTTAACAACACCGTTTTTTCCTAGCACAACCTTGGAGGGGGTTGAGACGGTTCCTTCAACAAGTCCGTCTATTCTAAAAAAACCATTGGAGGTAATATCTCCACTGATGTGAGTTCCTTCATTGATTCTGTTTTGACTAGCTCCTGGTTCTAAGCCAGCAGTATTGGCGTTCTTTTTATCTGAAAACATATCTTTAAGGTGTTTCTTTCTTACTATTGCCTGCTTTTTTTTGACGTTTTAGTTTCTCAATAAGCGCTTTCTTTTTATCAGGATCTGGGCTTTTATTTAAATTTGTTTTTTTTACTGCTGTTTTTTTAGCGGCAGACTCTGGCTTAACAGGTGCTTGTTTTGGATTTAACCTATACGCTTCAAGATTCTTGTGTATCTGCACAATCTGGTAGTTCTCTGAGGAAATGCCTACAAAGTCTTTGTTTATGCTTGTAATTTTATCTCTTTTGGCTTGTTTTTGCGGGCTGGCAAAAACCTCTCCAAGACCCTGGGCTCCAAGTTTTGAATCAAGCCCGTGAACCACCACTAAAGTTGTTGAGGGGTTGTAGTAATCTACAGAAACAAACATTTTTTCTTGGTAGGTGTAGTACTCAATAGCGGCGTTTAGCTGCTTTTTAATGTCTGAAATCTCATCGTCTTGGTTTGGATCAAAGGTGTATAAAAGCTTAAAATTAGCGCCTTGGTTGTCTGGAACAAACTGCTTAAACTCTAGCCTTGGAATCGTGGTAGAATACAACTGCTGTGCTCTCTTCCCTTGGGGTGAATTTGGATAGGTAAGAGAAACAAAATTTAATGCCTTTTTATAAGCCTGGAAACCATCTTGTCTAGCAATTGCGGTTGCTTTTAATAGCTCAAATTTGGGTACAATGTCCGTTCCGTTATACAGGGTAATGTATCCATCACTTTTTTTGATTACCTCAGCATACTGCGATGCTTCAAATGCTTTATACAAAGCATTGTATTTAAACTCTGGACTTGAGGCATCAGAGGCCAGTTGAGTATTTGGGTTTCTTAAAATTTCAGCATACCTAGAATCACTGTGGTTGTTTAAAATGTCATCTTTGTATTTTTGGGCTGATGTTTGGTTTTCAAGTAGCCCATATATTTTATACAAATTATATTTTGCTGGCAACACCAAGCGCTCCTGAGGATTGTAGGCTAATAGCTTTTCCAGTCTGTTGGTAGCCAAATCATACTCTTTAAACTTCTCTTTGTATATAAGACCCAGTTGATAGTATGCAAAATCTCGATCTATTGTCAAGCTGTCTAGCACCTTAGGGTCTGAGGGGATTTCATCTATATAGGTTTGTGGGTTAAATATTTCAAGCTCGGCAATGGGAGTTGTATCCATTATAATTTCTTGATCTTGATCAAAACCGTTTGATTTTTTCTCTGACCTTCTCCAATTATCCTCAAGTTTTCTATCTCCCCAAAGTTTTCTAAATTCTACTTTTCCGTAGGCAACAGTAGCGGGGGTGTAGAAATAAAACTTTCCGCCAGAGGCGCTTGGCCCACCTACAGATTTTTTAGCAAATTCGTTATTAACAATGCCTGGGCCTTTATTTGAGAGTTTTGCAGCAGCCGTAGAATCTGCAATTGCCTTGGCCTTTAGATCATCTGTGTAGGCTTTAAAAAAAGCGAGTTTGTCACTATCACTCATTTTGGCAATGCGCAAAATACTATCGTTTATTGAGGCTATGTCTTCATACTTTATAACATCGTCTAAGTTTTCACGCTTCTTTTTAATACGGCGCCACTTTTTTGAGTTTTCTGCAAGATTTGTAAGAGTGCTATCATAATAGGCACCTGCTTGCTTGTACTCGGCCTTATCAAATTTCATTTCGGCCAAGGTCTGGTAGTTGATAGATTGCAATGTTTGGTCTTCCTTGAAAGACTGGATAGATTTGTTGTAGTACACAATCGCTAAGCTATCACGAGTTGTATTTCTGTGGTAGTCTGCCAAGGCATTATAAATCTTATCCAAAAACGGACGGTTTTCTCTGTCTTTCTCTAAATCATGCAATAACTCCAGAAGCATTACTTGATCTTCCTGATTGTAATTAAAGTTTTTTGTTTTTGCTATGTGGGCATTTATCATATACACCCTAGAGGTCTTTCTTTTAAAACCTATTACTTGATCAAAGGCGATGTTTGCGCTGTCTTTATAATTGAGGCTATTGTATAATTGCCCGGTAATAAAAGTAAAACGGCCTTTAAGCTCGTAGTTTTTTTCAAACTGGGTGGCAATCTTCATGTAAGGAAGCGCCTGGGGTATAGAGTCTAGGTTTATCATTGCCTGAGCAATCATTGCGTTGGCGTCTGCAACCACAGCATCTTCAAGATTTTCTTCTTTAAGCATTTTTTGAAGATTCTCTATGGCATAGTCTTCATTGTTTAACCGTATGTTCGTTTTAGCTTTCCATATTTTAGCATTGTTAACGTTGTTGCTAGTTGCAGATTTATTTAAAATAAAATTAAATGCATCTAAGGCCGGTATAAAACGGTTGTCATAATAACGTGCCTTTCCTAAAAGCATGTAGGCCTCATCTATTTGAGGGTTGTATTCTTTCCCGCCAATATACATGGAGTGTTTTTGTATGGCTTTTACTGCTTTTTCTTCTGCTGTGTTAAAGTTTGGGTCTTTGGAGTCTGTATCAAACCCATCTGGATCAACAGCTTCGATACGCTCTACAGGAAGAATTTGATAGAAATCATCTCGGTAGGTTTGAGCCAGAGCTTCTTTTCCTTGTAAAAAAGCATTGTTCCCGTTAAACAAAGTGTTGTACTCTGTAGAAACTGCATGGAATTTTTTATTTAAAAAAGTGTCTTTTTTTCTTGAACACGCCGTTAGAGCGATCATAGCCAATAAAAAAAGAGAGGTATATTGTATGGGCTTCAAAATGTGTTTCTTTTGTTAGTTATAATAACTTAAAACGTTTGTTTTTAGTATCTAAACGGGTAATAGAGTGGTAAAAATACGTTTCTTTTTCGTTTTTGGTTGAAATTTTACTTAAAAATGAGGTTTTAGACACTATATATACAGCGTTTTGATTGATAAATTTGTACTATTTTCGTGAAATAAATTTATTTACACAATGGAAGTTTTCAATTACCTCAATGGTCAAGGCGGTTTTATGATTTTAGCCTTTTTTGTAGTATTGATTGTTTTGTATAAAAAATATAAAAGCTATCGCTACTTTAAAGACATGAAAAAAGCCAGAAAAAATAAGCAAAAGTAACCTATCTTTGCCCTATGAGTTCTATACGTATTACCAAGCAATTTTCTTTTGAAACCGGCCATGCACTTTATGGGTATGACGGAAAATGTCGTAATGTTCACGGCCACAGTTATAAGCTTTCTGTCACCGTTATTGGAGAGCCAATTGCAGATTCTTCTCATGTCAAGTTTGGAATGGTCATAGATTTTAGCGATTTAAAAAAAATTGTGAAAGAGGAAATTGTAGATGTTTTTGATCACGCTACTGTCTTTAACAAAAACACTCCTCATGTTGAGCTTGCAAAAGAATTAAGCGATCGAGGACACAGTGTTTTACTGGCAGATTACCAACCAACAAGCGAAATGATGGTGATTGATTTTGCCGAAAAAATAAAAAAACGCCTCCCAAAACAAACACAATTATTCTCTTTAAGATTACAAGAAACTGCCACAAGCTATGCAGAGTGGTACGCCAGTGACAACTAAAGGCTGTCTTTTGTTGTCCTTGGGTAGCCCTTATATAAAGCTCGAGAGTGGCAATTCGTAAATTTCCAACTATATTTGAACCATGCAAATTCCTCCAGGAAAAAAAATATATTTTTCTAGCGACAATCATCTTGGTGCTCCTACATCTGCAGAGAGCCTCCCTAGAGAGCAAAAATTTGTGCGCTGGCTTGACACGGTTAAAAAAGACGCAGCTGCCATCTTTTTACTAGGAGATTTGTTTGATTTTTGGTTTGAGTACAGAACTGTAGTGCCTAAGGGTTTTGTTCGTGTATTGGGCAAACTAGCCGAGATTAGTGACAGTGGCATTCCTATTTACTTTTTTGTTGGAAACCATGACCTTTGGATGGGAGATTATTTTGAAAAAGAACTCAACATACCAACCTATCGAGATGTAAAAGAGTTTACCTTCAATGACAAGGTTTTTCTCATTGGCCATGGTGATGGAAAAGGTCCTGGAGACGTGGGCTACAAACGAATGAAAAAGGTGTTTACAAATCCTGTTTTTAAATGGCTCTTTAGGTGGTTTCATCCAGAGCTAGGAATGCGTTTGGCGCAATACATGTCTGTAAAAAATAAGCTTATTTCTGGTGATGATGACAAAATATTTTTAGGAGATGAGCAAGAGTGGTTGGCCCAGTACGCTAAAAGAAAGTTAGAAACAAAACATTATGACTACTTTATATTTGGCCACCGTCATTTAGCCATGAAAATAAATCTTAGCGACACAAGCACCTATCACAATCTAGGGGATTGGATTACCCAATACACCTATGGTGTTTTTGATGGCCAGGAATTTTCTCTCCAAGAGTTTGAAGCCGCAAAAACTAACTAGGCTGTATATCTTTTATTCTTAATTGCAAACTTACATTTCCTTGCCATTGGTTTTCATCTATACAATACACCGCTTTAAAAGGAGTGTTTGCACATGCGGTGTCTTTTTTATCTCCAAGGCCAAAGCCAATACCTACAATAGCGCTTGAGTTTACTTGTTTTACCGTGAGGCGTAAATGCGTTTTATCTGCCCCCACACATTTTCCATACCCTGTGTCTTTTAAGTTCTGGGTCATAAAAACGGGTTGTCTATTTCCAGGGCCAAAGGGTGCAAATTGTTTTAAAATTCTATGAAATTTTGGAGTAATATCTACCAAATCTAGTTGGGCATCAATATTGATTTCTGGACTTAGTAGTTTTGGGTCTATGGTTTGAGAAACTACCTTTTCAAACTGGGCCTTAAAATCTGGATAGTCTTTTTCTTGCAGGGTTAGCCCCGCTGCGTATTTATGGCCTCCAAACTGCTCAATGTATTGGGCGCAGCCCTCTAAAGCATTATAAACATCAAATCCTTTTACAGAGCGAGCAGAGGCTGCTAACTTGTCTCCACTTTTTGTAAAAACTAAAGTAGGGCGATAGTACGTCTCTATTAACCTAGAGGCTACAATCCCTATAACCCCTTTGTGCCAATGCTCTTTATAGACAACAGTTGTGCTGTTTTCCTGCTCGCTGGCTTGAGTTATTTGCACCAAAGCTTCTTTGGTGATTTGTTTGTCTGCGTCTTTTCTATCTGCATTAAAGAGTTCTATTTCGCTCGCCCATTGAGCGGCGCTTTGCGGGTCTGTCTCAACTAGAAGGCTAACGGCATGATTTCCGTGCTTCATCCTGCCGGCAGCATTAATTCTTGGTGCAATAATAAAAACAACATCTGTAATGGTCAAGGTGGTTTTGTTGACCTGTTTTAATATGGCTTGGTACCCTACCCTAGGGTTGCTGTTAATGACCTTTAGTCCATAATAAGCCAACACTCTATTTTCTCCTGTAACGGGAACAATATCTGCACCAATTGCAGTGGCAACAAGGTCTAGATACAACAATAAATCCTCTATGGTTTGCCCGCGCTTAGACCCTAGGGCTTGAATGAGTTTAAACCCTACACCACAACCACAAAGCTCTTTATAGGGGTATGAGCAGTCATCTCTTTTTGGATCTAAAACTGCAACTGCTTTAGGAAGCTTAGCTCCAGGGCGGTGATGATCACAAATAATAAAATCAATTCCTTTTTTTGAAGCGTACGCAACTTTGTCTATCGCTTTAATCCCACAATCTAGGGCAATAATTAGAGTGATATCATTGTCTTGAGCATAATCAATCCCCTTGTAAGAGACTCCATATCCCTCTGCGTAGCGATCTGGGATATAGGTGGCTACCTTTGGGTAATACGATTTTAAATAACTACTCAGCAGCGCGACACTAGTGGTGCCATCTACGTCATAATCTCCATAGACTAAAATGTTTTCTTGGGCTTTTATGGCCTCTTGTATGCGCTTTACTGCAAGATCCATGTCTTGCATTAGAAAAGGGTCATGAAGCTCCTCAAGGCTAGGTCTAAAAAAGCGCTTCGCTTGATCGAAGGTGGTAATGCCTCTTTGCGCCAAAAGAGAGCTCAGTAAAGGATCAATCCCGAGGGCTTGTGATAAATGAGTTACGGTTTCTAAATTTTGTTTGGGGGCTAGGTTCCAGCGCATAGATTTGAAAATTACAAAAATATAAAACTATACACCCTATGTCTTTGAATTTATAACTTCAAATTCAAGAATTCTAAGCTGTTTTTGTATTTCTGAAACGTTACCCCCTCCCTTTGTTCTCAAAGCACAATAATCTTGGTAATGATTTTGTAAGGCTTTATATATTTCTATTTTTACGAGAGATATTATAATTTAAAAAATACGCCATGGCATTAGTAACTCCATTATCCCCAAATCACGATGACACTACAAAAGAACTTGCCGCTTTTTTTAACGAAACGCTTGGGTTTTGCCCAAATAGCGTGCTTACCATGCAAAGAAGACCTGCAATAAGCCAGGCCTTTATAAACCTCAACAAAGCAGTGATGGCAAACGATGGCCGTGTTAGCTCGTCTCTAAAGCGAATGATTGCTTGGGTGAGTAGTAACGCCACAGGATGCAGGTATTGTCAAGCCCATGCCATAAGAGCCGCAGAGCGCTATGGGGCAGAGAAAGAACAACTAGATAATATTTGGGATTATAGAACACACGAGGCTTTTAGTGAGCCCGAACGAGCTGCGCTTGATTTTTCATTGCAAGCATCACAAGTTCCTAATCAAGTAGATGCGGCAATTAAACAGCGGTTATACACCTACTGGGATGAGGGAGAGATTGTAGAAATGTTAGGGGTTATCTCTTTGTTTGGGTATCTAAACCGTTGGAACGACTCTATGGGCACCTCTATTGAAAATGGTGCTGTAGAAAGCGGCAAGCAATTCCTGGGTAAACACGGTTGGGAAAAAGGAAAGCATCTGTAGTTTTAAAAAGAGCTTACTTTTTTGCGCCAACAATTAATACTATTTCTCCTTTTGGGGGTTTTGCTTCAAAATGAGCTAAAACCTCCCGAGATGAACCCCTTATTGTTTCTTCGTGAAGCTTAGTGATTTCTCTAGAAACAGACACAGGACGGTCTTCTCCAAAATACTCAATTATTTGTGCTAAGGTTTTTAAAAGCTTGTGTGGTGACTCATAAAAAATAATGGTGCGCGTTTCTTGAGCTAGCAACTTTAATCTAGTTTGACGGCCTTTTTTTGGGGGCAGAAACCCTTCAAAAACAAATTTATCATTAGGCAAGCCGCTATTTACAAGCGCCGGGACAAAGGCTGTGGCACCCGGAAGGCAATCAACCTGGATACCTGCCTCTACACAGGCGCGGGTTAATAAAAATCCTGGGTCACTAATGGCGGGGGTTCCTGCATCACTTATGAGTGCAACGCTTTGCCCGCTTTTAATGCGTGCTACAACAGCAGCTGTAGTTTTATGCTCATTGTGCATATGGTGAGAATGCATCTGGGTAGTAATTTCAAAATATTTTAATAACTTCCCGCTGGTTCTAGTATCCTCGGCTAGTATTAAATCAACCTCTTGCAATACTTCTATGGCGCGAAAAGTAATGTCTTTTAAATTGCCAATTGGCGTAGGTACTAAATATAGTTTTGACATATTTATAGAATAAAAAAGGTGTGGCTAAATACCTGAGGGCAATATAAGAATTCCTACAATCAATAGGGGTTTTCTTGTCTGTGGTTTTTTTAGTGAGAGAGTTTTTTAAAATTTGGGCGATAAATTTATGATTTATATTGTATGCTCTGTTTTTGTTTTTATAAATTTACCCAACCGAAGTCTAAAATGGAAACTTTTTTGTTTTCCTGTAATACCTAACTATGTTTTTAGAAAACACCGTAAATCAAAAAGAGCAATTTGGCTGGATCGAAGTCATTAGTGGCTCTATGTTTTCTGGTAAAACCGAAGAACTTATTAGGCGCCTAAAGCGCGCGCAATTTGCGCGTCAAAAGGTTGAGATTTTTAAGCCCGCCGTAGATACTCGCTATGATGACAACCAAGTGGTGTCTCATGATAAAAACCATATTCGGTCTACAGCAGTGCCCGCCGCTGCAAATATTCCTATTTTAGCAGATAATTGTGATGTGGTAGGCATAGATGAAGCACAATTTTTTGATGATGAAATTGTCAAGGTCTGCAACGACCTTGCCAACCGCGGCGTACGGGTTATTGTAGCTGGTTTAGACATGGATTTTAAAGGCAATCCTTTTGGGCCTATGCCTGCCCTGATGGCCACAGCAGAGTATGTAACCAAAGTGCATGCTGTATGCCCTCGTACTGGTAATCTCGCTAATTATAGTTTTAGAAAATCTCAAAGTGATGACCTGGTACTCCTTGGAGAAAACGAGGAGTATGAGCCGCTAAGCCGTGCTGCTTTTTACAAAGCAAGATTACAAGAAAAACTACGCACTCTTGATGTACAAGAGCCAGAAGAGGTTACTCCAAAAAATAAATAAGCGCACCTATAAAAATGCCAAAAGCAACACAAACTATTTTAGAGATTGACCTTACGGCTTTGGGTCATAACTATCTATATATCCAATCACAACTTAAACAAGGCAGCCGTATTATGGCCGTTGTAAAGGCCTTTGGCTATGGGTCACAAGACATTGCTGTTGCCAAGGAGCTGGAAACTCTAGGGGTCGCTTACTTTGCAGTTGCCTATGCTCAAGAAGGTGTGCGCCTTAGAGAGGGCGGTATACAGACGCCCATTTTAGTGCTACACCCACAGGCCGTTAATTTTGACATTATACTTGACAAATGCCTAGAACCCTGCATGTACAGCTTAAAAATACTTGAAGAGTTTATTGGCTTTGCAGAAAAGAAAAAACAAAAACAGTATCCTGTTCACCTAAAGTTTAATACCGGACTCAACAGGTTGGGCTTTGCTCAAAGCGATCTTAAATATATCATAGACTCCCTTGCAAATTCAAGCGCAGTTGAAGCCTGTTCTATTTTTTCACATCTAGCCGCTAGTGAGGATTTGCAACAAAGAGAATTTACTTTAAAACAGTTGGATGCCTTTGCTGAAATTTCTCAGGAATTAAAAAAGGCCCTGCCCAACACCCCTTTTTTACACACCTTAAACACTTCTGGAATTTTAAACTATCCAAAAGCGCACTATGATATGGTGAGATGCGGTATAGGGCTCTATGGCTTTGCCAATGATGCGCAGCAAACTACAAAGCTAAAACCCGTAGCTACACTTAAAACTATTATTTCTCAAATTCACACCCTTGAAAAAGGAGAGACCCTAGGTTACAACAGAGCGTTTACAGCTCAAAAAAAGATGAAAACCGCTACCCTTCCTCTTGGCCATGCAGATGGTATTTCAAGAGCCTATGGAAATGGGGTTGGTTGGGTGCGCATTAATGGCCACAAAGCTCCTATCTGCGGGAATGTATGCATGGATATGATCATGGTAGAAATAACAGATATTGAGTGTAAAGAAGGAGACCAAGTGATTGTCTTTGGAAGCCAAACAACTGCAGAGAAACTCTCGGGAGCAATTCACACAATACCCTATGAAATTCTTACAGCAATCTCCCAGCGCGTCACGCGAGTTATTACAAGAACATAAGGTGTGTGTTTAATTTAAAGACTTGAAAAATTTTAAACAATAACTTACCTTTAAAAAAAATAATCCTATGAAAATAGCAGTTATAGGTGCCACAGGAATGGTTGGCACAGTGATGCTTACACTTCTTGAATCGCGCAATTTTCCTGTTACAGAACTGCTACTAGTGGCTTCAAAAAAATCTGTAGGGAAATCGCTTTTATTTAAAAACAAGGCCCACAAAATAATAGCCATTCAAGAGGCTGTAGATGCTAAACCTGCTATAGCCATTTTCTCTGCTGGAGGTGAAACTTCCTTGGAGTGGGCTCCAAAATTTGTGCAAGTTGGCACAACGGTTATAGACAATTCATCTGTTTGGCGCATGGATCCAAACAAAAAATTAATTGTCCCAGAAATCAACGCAAGTACACTTTGCAAAGAAGATAAAATAATAGCCAATCCAAACTGCTCTACCATCCAACTAGTTATGGCCTTAGCTCCCTTGCATAAAGAATACAAGATGAAGCGGGTGGTAGTGTCTACCTACCAGTCTGTATCTGGAACGGGAGCCAAGGCTGTCAAACAAATGGAAAGTGAAGAAAATCATCTTGAGACACCCATGGCTTACCCTTATCAAATTCATAGAAATGTAATCCCTCATTGTGATGATTTTCAAGACAATGGGTATACCAAAGAAGAAATGAAATTGGCTCTTGAGCCTCAAAAGATATTAAACGACCGGAGTTTTTCTATCACAGCAACAGCCGTGAGGGTGCCAACCTCTGGAGGCCACAGTGAGGCTGTTAATGTTTCTTTTGTTAAAGACTTCACTCTAGAACAGGTGCGCATTATTATTAATCAAACCACTGGGGTTACCCTGCAGGACAATCCAAAAACCAACACCTATCCAATGCCTATTTTAGCGCATAATAAAGATGCCGTTTTTGTGGGTAGGCTCCGCAGAGATTTTTCACAACAAAACACTCTAAATATGTGGATTGTAAGTGATAATTTAAGAAAAGGAGCCGCTACAAACGCCATTCAAATTGCTGAATACTTGGTAGTTAAGAGACTTGTATAGTGCCCATAAGTAGATTGGATGTTTGCTGCAAAAGTCAAGAAACAACAGCCGCGCCAAAGTGTTAAATTTCTAATAATTGTCTCATTCACTGCTAGATAAACAAACATAACTCATTACATTGTTTATGAAATTGAATTTAAAGCCCTATTTTTAGGCTTTTTTAGAATTAAATTTAAATAGTGAAGAGAGTTTTATATCTAGTATTTTCAATGCTTGTAATCACATCATGTGGTTCAGACGACGATACAGATATTTTTGTTCCTTTAGAAATACAAACGCAAGAAGATTTTGTGCAAGTATCTACATTACAAACAATTAGCATTGCTATTTTTTCTAACGATACAAATATTCCAGCATCTGGACTATTATCTATTACATCGCCTATTAATGGCGAGGTAGTTATAAACAACAGCAACACACCGCAAGACATCAGCGATGATGTTTTAGAATATGATCCCGCCTTAAATTTTGTAGGCACAGACACTATGCAATATACTATTTGCCTAGAAGACGGAACCAATTGCAAAACAGAAACAATCTCTATTGTTGTTTTCCAAGACACAAGCGTGACACTGGATTTAGATGAATTTCCTTACGATACGCTATCTGAGTACAATTTTTTTAATGGTGCTCTAAGTGCAAAACAGCCAGCATATGGAGTTCTTCCTTACGAGCCTATAAGTTCATTATTTACAGATTATGCCGTTAAAGAGCGGTTTGTTTGGGTGCCTTTGGGAGAAAAAGCAAGCTTTGACCAAAACAATAAATCATTAGATTTTCCGACAGGTAGCGCGCTTATAAAAATGTTTTATTACAACAATGTACTTCCAGAGAACACAACTAGAATTATTGAAACCAGAGTAATGGTAAAAACCCAAAATGGTTGGGATTTTGCTGAATACGTTTGGAATGATGCCCAAACAGAGGCTTTTTTAGAAACCACAGAAGATGGTGGTTACACAGAAGTTAACTGGTTGCAAGAGGGACAGCAAAAGTTTGTTAACTACAGAATCCCAGCAAAACAACAATGCGTTATCTGCCATACCAATGATTTTGAAACAGTACCCCTTGGCATAAAGCCTCAAAATATTAATTCTTTTCTAACCTATGATGATGGCCCAAGCAATCAATTACAAAAACTAATTAATTTTGGATACCTTGAAGACGCCCTTCCTGAAAATATCACAACAGTTGTAGACTGGACAGATGCTTCAAAATCTTTAGATCAAAGAGCCAAGTCTTACCTTGATATAAACTGTGCCAATTGCCACATAGATGGAGGACAGGGAGATTACAGAGGGATCCGTCTTGGATATACAGATACCTTAAACAACGATGAAAATGCAGGTGTTTGTGTTGACGGCGATACTCCGATTCCTGTGGGTGGAGGAACGTTTATTACTAAGCTTATAGCGCCTGAAGATTCAGAAAAATCAATAATATACTATAGGATGTCTGTCACTGGAGACGAGGCCTATAAAATGCCCCAGTTTGGGCAAAGTCTAGTTCATACAGAAGCCCTAGCGCTTATGGAAGACTGGATAAATTCTATTAACCAATCTTGTGATTAATTAAAACAATTATTATTATGAAAAAATTATTCTTTTTTGCTTGTCTTTTTGCTGTATCACAATACAGTGTTGCTCAAGTGACTTTTACACCTCAATCTGCAGGTACAAATTACACAGATAGAGGATTTGTAGACATGAATGGAGACGGACTGGACGATATCCTTTCTGTTGATAATTCTAATATTCAAGTTTTGTATCAACAACAAGATGGGTCTCTTATAGAGACAACGGTTGCCACAGAATTTGCTGACAATTCTCCATCTTGGAGTTTGGCAGCTGCAGATTATGACCGCAACGGCTACACAGATTTATTGTATGGTGGAGGTAGTGGTGTTACCTTTATGAGAGCAAACAATGATGGGACAGCGTATACTGAAGTATCTGGTCCTGAATATGTATTCTCGCAACGTTCTAATTTTGTTGACATTAACAATGATGGGCACCTAGACGCCTATGTTTGTCATGATGTTGAGCCAAGTGTTTTTTATATCAATGACGGACAAGGAAATCTAGAATACTTCCAAGGTGGCCTAGGAGATTACCCCTCTGGAGGTCATTATGGTTCTGTATGGCTAGACTTTGACAACGATAGAGATGTAGATATGTTTATGGCAAAATGTGGTGGAGAGTCTGAAAGAAGAGATAACGAAATGCACGTAAATAATGGAGATGGTACTTTTACAGAAAGTGGCGCTTCTTTAAATCTAGAGGATGATATGCAAACCTGGTCTAGTGCTTGGGCAGATTATGACAATGATGGAGATCTAGACGGATGGATAGGAGCTAGTACTTTTAGCAATGGATTTCATAGACTTATGAGAAATAACGGTAATGGTACTTTTACAGATGTAATTGATGCTTCTGGACTTACAGAATTTAACGTTACAAGTATTGAAAATCAAACCTATGATTTTGACAATGACGGGAATACAGATATTGTATCTGGAGGCGTTATTTTATACGGAAATGGAGATCTTACCTTTACCATCTCTAGTACAAATATTGGTAATGGCGGTTTTGGAGATATCAACGAAGATGGATTTGTGGATGCTATTTCAAACGGACAGCTTATTATAAACAACACCAATAACAACAATTGGCTAAAAATAAATACCGTTGGTGTAGAAAGTAATGTTGGAGGTATTGGAGCAAGAGTAGAATTAACATCAGCCTCTGGAACTCAAATTAGAGAAGTAAGAAGTGGTGAAGGGTTCAGAAACATGAGTACTTTAAACACCCATTTTGGTCTTGGTCAAGACTCAGAGGCAACATCTATTACAATTTACTGGCCTTCTGGGATTGTAGATATTTTTGAAGATTTAGACATCAATATGACCCATAAGCTTGTAGAAGGAAATAGCGCACTGAGCACTGGAGATTTCTTAACTAGCGATCTTTCTATCTTCCCCGTTCCAGCCCTTGACAACTTAACTGTGTCAAACATTCAAGATATCGAAGACCCTATCTATACTGTTTTTGACATCACCGGAAGAAAGGTAATGCACGGTAGACTCCTCAACAACAACATTGATGTGTCTCAATTAACTCCTGGGCAGTACATTCTGCGTATATCAGGACAAAAATTTAGAAGAAATAACGTAAAAGCAGCCAAGTTCACAAAAAGATAATTTTTTAATTCTCACAAAACACCATTGAGTGAATTCTCAATGGTGTTTTTATTTATACTATGTTAAAACGGTTCCTTTATTTTGGTCTAATGTGTCTTTTATTAACTAGCTGTTCCAATGAGGATGAAGCTGGATACATTGACATTGAACCAGTCTCTCAAGTTACTGTAGATTTACTACAGGTGCCTTACCTAACCCTTTCTGAGTATCATTTTTTTGATGATAGCCTTAATGAGTTATCACCCTCATATGGAGTGCTCCCCTATGAGCCTATTAGTTCTTTGTTTTCAAACTACGCAAAAAAATCCCGTTTTGTTTGGCTTCCCAGCGGTACTATAGGCACCTACAATGGGGATGCTAATAACATAGAGCTACCCGTAGGTAGTGTTATTATTAAAAACTTCTATTACGATAATGTGCTGCCTGATAACACGCGGGTGATTATTGAAACAAGGCTCATGATTCGAAAAGAAGAAGGTTGGACTTTTGCAGAATATTTCTGGAATGAGCAGCAAACAGAAGCTTTCCTAGATACACAAGGAGATGGAGGGTTTAGGTATGTCTCTTGGATGCAAGATGGACAGCCGCGTGAAATAAACTACAGAATGCCCTCTGGCAGTGAATGCTTTACCTGCCACAAAAGCAATACAACAAATGAGCCCATTGGTATAAAGCCTCAAAGCCTTAATGGTACTTTTACTTTTGCAGATGGTATACAAAACCAACTCCAAAAATGGATTGAGGTTGGTTATCTTGAAGACAACTTACCCACAAATATTAATACCGTTGTGGATTATACAGACACCTCACAAGATCTTGAAACTAGAGTGCGCTCTTATGTAGATATTAATTGTGCCAGCTGCCATAGAGATGAGGGGCATTGTAATTACAGACCCATGAGGTTTGCCTTTTCTGAAAATAATCTTTTAGAAAACCTAGGGCTTTGTGTAACGCCAGACCAACTTTTAGAAAATCTTTCTTCAGACCAAAAACTAATTAAACCAGGAGACCCAGAAAACTCGGTTATTTACTACCGTCTCAACGTTACTGCAGAGGAGGAGCGCATGCCACTGCTTGGCAGAAGCATCGTTCATGGTGATGGAGTGGCTTTGCTAAGAGACTGGATTAACTCTCTAGAGACTCCCTGTGACTAAGGCTTTTTAAATAGTATAAACACCCCTTTTGCAAGTGCTTGGAGATGAGGTATTTATTTTTTGTTATCTTTAAGTAACAATAACGCTAAACCAATCGCCATTATGAATTCAACCTTTACCACTATTCTACGCATGTTACTGGGTACTTCTTTACTAATATTTGGTATAAATAAGTTCTTTGCATTCATCCCAATTTTTGACATGGCACCAGCGGCAGCAAACTTTATGGAATCTTTAAACAGCACAGGTTATGTGTTATATGTTGTTGCCTGTTTGGAGCTACTTATCGGAGGGCTACTACTGTTTAAAAAATGGGTTCCGTTTGCACTTATTTTACTTGCCCCTATTGTTGTTAATATTCTATTGTTTCATCTTTTTTTAGACGTTTCTGGGGCAGCGGTTGCTGTCTTTATGTTGGCAATTACCGGAGTGCTTATATATAAATACTGGAAATCTTACACTTCTTTGTTTCAATAACAAACACTCATTAAAATACAAGCAGGCCCTTTTTAACTTGATTAGGGCCTGTTTTTTTGTGTATTTTTATAAAAAATAAACTCATGAATAAATTAATGCTACCAATTATTACAGCCCTGGTTCTTGTAGGATGTAACAATAGCAACATTTCAATAAACCAAACCAATTCCGTGACCTACCCTAACACCAAAAAAGTTGACACTGTTACTAATTATTTTGGAACACAGGTGAAAGATCCTTACAGATGGCTAGAGGATGATATGAGTCAACAAACAGCTCAGTGGGTTGAAAAACAAAACAAAACCACCTTTGATTATTTAGACAATATTCCATTTAGAGAAGCGCTAAAACAGCGCCTAACAAAACTCTGGAATTACGAGAAGGTAGGCGCTCCTTTTAAAGAAGGAGAATACTCTTACTTTTATAAAAATGATGGGCTGCAAAACCAGTATGTAATTTACCGTTACAAAACCGGGCAAGACCCACAAAGCGCAGAAGTTTTTTTAGACCCTAACACATTCACTGAAGACGGAACCATTTCTCTAGGAGGGCTCAGTTTTAGCGAAAACGGATCATTGGCAGCCTATAGCATAAGTGAGGGAGGAAGTGACTGGAGAAAAGTGTTAGTGATGAATACCCAAACTAGACAAATCATAGAAGACACCATTGTAGATGTTAAATTTAGCGGCATTTCCTGGTTAAAAAATGATGGTTTTTATTATTCTAGTTATGACAAACCAAAAGGGAGTGAGCTTTCTGCCAAGACAGATCAACACAAGCTTTATTACCACAAACTTGGAAGTTCTCAAAAAGAAGATAGGCTTATTTTTGGGGGTACACCAAAGCAAAAGCATCGCTATGTTGGGGGTCGTACCACAGAAGATAATAGGTATCTAATTGTTTCTGCTAGTGTTTCAACCTCAGGAAACAAACTCTTTATCAAAGATCTTAGCGACCCGAAAAGCCCCTTTGTTACCATACAAAAAGACACAGATAGTGATACCTCTGTTATAGAAAATGTGGGCAGCACGCTTTATCTTGTTACAAACAGAAATGCTCCAAACAAAAAAGTAGTTACTGTAGATGCCTCGAGTCCAGGACCAGAAAACTGGAAAGATCTTATTGAGCAAACTCAAAATGTTTTAAGAGCCAGTACAGGTGGTGGGTATATTTTTGCAAATTACATGGAAGATGCCGTGAGCGCCATTAAACAGTACACCTATCAAGGAGCTCTAGTAAGAGAGATTGCCTTGCCGGGGGTTGGCTCTGCGGGTGGCTTTGGCGCCAAAAAGCAGGAGACTAATCTGTATTATTCTTTTACAAATTACCTCACTCCAGGTAGTATTTATTCTTTTGACATTGCAACTGGAGTCTCTAAGTTATACAAAAAACCAAACATTGATTTTAACTCCCAGGAGTATCAAAGCAAACAAATATTCTACACCTCAAAAGACGGCACGCAGGTCCCTATGATTATTACCCACAAAAAAGGGATGGTGTTGGATGGCACAAACCCCACAATTTTATATGGCTATGGTGGGTTTAATATTAGCTTAACTCCAAGTTTTAGCATCACAAATGCCGTATGGATGGAGCAAGGTGGTGTTTATGCTGTTGCTAATCTAAGAGGTGGCGGAGAGTATGGTAAAAAATGGCATGATGCAGGAACTAAACTACAAAAGCAAAATGTTTTTGACGACTTTATAGGCGCCGCAGAATATCTAATTTCTGAAAAATATACCTCCAGTGACTACCTAGCCATTAGAGGAGGATCTAATGGAGGGCTTTTAGTGGGCGCTACTATGACCCAACGACCAGAGTTAATAAAAGTAGCACTTCCTGCCGTTGGTGTTTTAGATATGTTGCGGTATCATACCTTTACAGCTGGAGCTGGTTGGGCCTATGATTATGGGACCTCACAAGACAGCAAAGAAATGTTTGAATACCTAAAGGCATACTCCCCCGTACATAATGTAACCCCTGGCACAAAGTACCCTGCAACAATGGTTACCACGGGAGATCATGACGATAGAGTGGTGCCTGCACATAGTTTTAAATTTGCAGCACAATTGCAAGAAAAACAAGGTGGAAAGGCCCCTGTTTTGATTAGAATTGAAACAGATGCTGGGCATGGTGCCGGAACTCCTGTGAGCAAAACCATAGCGCAATATGCAGACATATATGGCTTCACTTTATATAACATGGGCTACAAAGTATTACCAAATCAAATTAATGACGGCGTAAAACAATAACCTATTTAAACATCATTTAGGCTATATATCACTAGTAAAACACTCTTGGGATATATAGCTTTTTACCATACTATTTTTTATGTTAAACGTAACTATTAAAGAATTTTCATACCCAAATATTCCTGAAGTTTTAATACTACAAGATATTGTTTTTTCCTTAAAAGAAGGAGAACACTTAGTGGTTTTGGGAGAGAGTGGCTGCGGAAAATCTACCTTACTGCACTTAATATATGGGCTGCTACATCTAGAAAATGGGCTGTTGTTTTGGAAAGAAAAGCAGCTATTAGGGCCCCAACACAATCTAGTGCCAGGTGAGCTTGCTATGAAATTAGTAGCGCAAGAGTTTAATGTTATGCCATATATTTCTGTTGCAGAAAATATAGCCACACACTTAAAACGAAATAACAAAGACCAAGATGCTGCCCGTGTAGATGAGCTTCTTGAGGTTGTGGAGCTACAAGACCATAAAAGCACAAAGGTAAAAAACCTCAGCGGTGGTCAAAAGCAGCGAGTTGCACTGGCAAAAGCCCTTGCAAATACCCCAGAGGTGATTCTTTTAGACGAGCCGTTTAGCAATATAGATACCTTCCGGAAAAACAAATTACGCCGTAATTTATACGGCTATTTAAGAGACAATAATATTACCTGTATTACCGCCACCCATGATAGTGATCAGGCGCTGGGTTTTGCAGACACCATCCTTATGCTACAAGATGGTAAAAAAGAAATGATAGGGAGCCCACAAGAAATTATTTCAAATCTTAAAACACCTTACCAAGCTGGTTTTTTTGGTTCTGGATCTGTAATTGACACTCGTGTTTTTAAAGGGGTTAAAAAAGGAGCGTTGCGCACTGTGTTGCCTCATGAGTTAAAAATCTCAAAAACACCCACAGCTGTTTTTGGTGTGGTTTTAAAACAATACTTTAAAGGGCATTACTACGAGGTGCAGGTGGAAACGCCAAAGGGTGTTTTGTTTTTAAACCATCCTGTATTACTAGAAGAAAAAACAAAGGTGTATATAGATTTGGTATAAACCCTAGAGATTGATCACTCCTTGTTTTTAAAACAAGCCCCACAAAATTTTTAATGCAAAAATTATTATCAGTGCAGAGCTTGCTATGATAATATGATCGTGCTTTAGTTTTTTAAAACAGTAAAGTGCCGCCTCAATAGTAGCCAGAAATACACCCACAATTAGCAATTGACCAAACTCGATACCTACATTAAAACCTACCAAAGAAGCAAGCAAATTATCATCTTCAAAAAAGGCCATTTTCAGAAAATTTGAAAATGCTAAACCGTGTATACACCCAAAAAAAAGTACCATGGCGTATAATAGTTGGTAATTAATTTGAGTGGGTTTATACACTTTAAAAAAGTTGTTTACACAGGTTATAATTATTGTAAGGGGTATCAGCTGCTCTATAATATCACGCTTCAAGATAATAACATCATAGACAGAAAGCACTAGAGTAATGCTATGGCCTATGGTAAAGGCTGTTATAAGCAGCGCTAATTTTTTCCAATGGGTGCGGTTAAAAAAAACAGTAATAGCTAAAATAAAAAGCATATGATCAATGCCGTCTATATCTAAAATATGCGATAACCCTTGTTTAAAAAAAAGTACAAATGTCTCCATTACTCAATTGCTTTAATTTGATAGGTAGCCTCCCTAAAACAAAAGCTGTCACCAACTTGCTTTCCAAATAATAGTTTACCTATTGGGGTTTGGAGTCCAATACAATAGTAAGGAGTGTTTTGATGGGTCACAACACCCAGGGAGATACTTAAAAAAAACAGCCCATTATTGGTTGTTACCAAACTTCCTAAATGAGCATGGGGTGCTTTTTTTGTAAAATTAATTTTGTGGAGTACTTCAAGGGTTTTTTCAATTTCCGCCAATCGCTCACCGGCCTGTTCTCTGTCGAGTTGCAACATAGCCCTGGCGGTCTGGTGCTTATCTCCAGCACTGCTTTTTGTTGCATCGTCTAAAGAGGAAACAATGCCCTTAATTTTATCTTGAACAATGGTGTACTTCTGCATTATTTGCTGTTCACAAGATAAGAGTAAGTGTTCTTTAATTTTTTTTGAGCTCATTTGTATTAATTTAAACAGCTAATGCACTCCTTTTTTTGATGAAAGTGCTGCCAACTCCTTACCAATACTGCTCCCAATGGCAACACCCATACCACCCAAACGAACACCGCAGTAAACATTAGGATGAATTTGTTTTATTATGGGCTTTTTTTGGCTTCCAACCCCCATAATACCACTCCAACGGGTATCTATCTCGAAGGGGGTTTGAGGTAATATCGTACTTTTTAAAAGCTGTTCTAGCCTGTTTTGTATAATAGGAGTAAGTCCTGTTTGGGAGGTGTTTTCTGCCTCGAAGTCAAGGTTTCTAGCCCCGCCAAACAAAATTCTATCATCAATATTTCTAAAATAATAATAGCCGCAATCAAGATGGAAGGTGCCTTTAATGGCTAAGTTTTTAATGGGTTTTGTGATGAGCACCTGCGCTCTTGCCGGAGTTACATTTTCTTGCAGGAGTTCTCTAGCAAATCCGTTGGTGGCAATACATATGTTTTTTGCTTCAACAGGTAGAGAGCCAATGGTAAAAACTGGCAATGTACCCTCTTGAGAAATGGCCTTTACTGGCGCATTGTTTAATATCAAAATCCCTTTTGAAGTGGCTTTTTCAAGTAATGCGGTCATCATCTTACCGGTATCAAGTTGCCCTTCAAATTTATTGAAAATAGCTTTAGAGGCTACTTTTTCAAACCCAAAAGGGGTATCAACCAAAGAAAACACATTGGCATTAAAAATAGGGTAAAGCAGCTCATTAATAAGGTCTAGGTTTTTGACACACCTATCAAAAACAGCGCTGTCTGTCTCTGGAAAAAGCTCATATCCTCCCAATTGGCTGTAGGCAATTCTTTGGTCTGTTAAGGCAGCTCTAAGAGTAGAAAGCCCCTTAAGGCGCTCAGAAATAAGGGCAACGACCTCACTTTCAGTGTGTGTTGTAAGGTCCTGTAATATTTCAGACATGCTGCCAAAACAGGCAAATCCTGCATTTTTAGTGCTAGCGCCACTTGGCAACATTCCTTTTTCAAACACCACAATTTTAGCCTCTGGATGAAGCTCCCTTAATTCTAGGGCGCAACTAAGACCAACAATTCCACTGCCAATAATAGCAAAGTCTATGTTTGTAAACCATGAGGTATGTTCCCAGTAGGATAGATTCATAAATAGTATTATATTTAAGCCTGTTTGCTTTTATAAATTTAATTACATTCTGATGAAAACCAACTACAGACTATTACTTGTTTTTATTTTATTCTCTTTTTTATCATTTTCTCAACAACCTGGAGATGAAATTGAAATTCAAACCATCGAATTTGATGGCTATCCTGTAGGAGAGGGTTGGCTCTCTCCAAGAGAAGGATATTTTGATTTTACTTCTTTGGAGGGGCTTGATTTTGAGAAAGTGTACATTAAATACAAGCTAAAGTGTGATCCAACTCAAAATCCAAATTGTGGTGAGTGGGATTACCTCTCCTACCTTAAAGTTATTGAGCATACAGGAAAAGGGCTGCACCCCAACTATTATATTGGTGGTAGCGGAGGCTTAACCCCTGATAGTTTTTCTTACATGAACAACACTGCTTGGAGCTACACCCCCAGGTATGAGCAAACCATTGTTTTTGATGACCCCTCTTCGCTATCTGCCTACCAAGTAGGTGAGGGAGCACAAGAAATTCAAAACCCTTTTAACGCCTCTTTGCAAGACTCTCAAACGCAGTATTTGTTTAGACAATCTGAGCTTGTGGCCTCTGGCTTAACTCCTGGAGATATTACAGGTATGCAGTTTAATATTCTTGATACTGGAGGAGAAATGCAACATCTTAGAATTGGCATAAAAGCTACTACACAAAATGAATTACAAGAAAATGAGATAATAACAGATTTTGTAGAGGTATTTGCTAAGGATTATGCCTTTAGCGATACCGGCTGGCAGCATATTGATTTTCCTTCTTTTTTTAGCTGGGATGGGTTTTCAAACATCATAGTAGAGGTTGCCTTCACGGGTAAAGATGGCGCAAGTTCGGTTTCACTAATTGGTGAGGCCTACCCTTGGGGTTGTGCTAGCCAGGCCTCGGCTACAGATGCTTATTTTAATTTTAATGGGCCAGATAAATTAGAGGTCCCTACCACAAACCTAACAGAGATAGAAAATGAAGTGACCATTTCTTTTTGGCTAAACGGAAATGGAGAACAGCCGCAAAATGATAGTGTTTTTGACGTCCATGATGAAGATGGAAATAGAGTTTTAAACATTCATTTGCCTTGGAGCAATCAAAGAGTGTATTGGGATGCAGGAGACGCAACTGGCTATGACCGAATAGATAAAGAAGTGGATGATACCGATCAGTATAAAGATGTTTGGAACCATTGGGCCTTTACTAAAAATGCAGCTACTGGGGTGATGAATATTTACCTCAACGCAGAACTATGGCATACCGGCACAGGACTTAATAGACCTATAGGCGCCATCGCTGATTTTAACCTTGGAAGAGGACAGGGGAGTACAGATAATTTTTATGATGGCAAACTCGATGATTTCCAAATTTGGTCAACAGAGTTAGATCCTGCAACTATTGCTAATTGGATGTACAAAGAGATTGATGCCACACACCCAAACTATTCAGCCCTCAAGGCAAACTACACCTTTGATCAAATCACTACAGATTATAAGACTCTTGAAGGGGTTTTAGACCAGCAAACACCTCTTTACGGGGTTCCTCAATTAAAAAGTTATAACGGTAGCCACTTTAAAAACTTTACCGCCTCTTCAACAAGGCCAAATATCAAGTTTAATAGAAATAGCTCAACATATACTGTAAATACAGAGCTTGTCATAGACTCCATCGCCAAAGGAAAAGTGATGGTAGAGAAATACCTGCAGTTAGTTGCTGGTGAAATTCCTGTTTTGGATGAAACTCTTTACGTGAATCCAACCTATTACAACAACTACCAATACGACACCAATTTGGTTGCCACAGATTCTACGGCTGTAGCTGCAGATGTTACTCTTATCTTAGAACAAATTGAGTACAACACCACAGTCCCTGGAGAGGAAGTGCTTGTGCCTTGGGAGATTGGGCGCTATATAACTCCCTACGGAAATGGACTTTCTTTGGGTGATGATGGCTGGACATGGATTTTTGATGTTACAGATTTTCAACATCTTTTTCAAGGAGATGATGTACACATTAGGGCGGGTAACTTTCAAGAATTACTTGATATGAAGGTGGTTTTTAAAGTAGGTACCCCTGCCAGAGAACTGCTGGGCATTAAAAGTCTGTATTCTGGAAATTATAGCTTAAGCAACTTTGATGACGTGGTTGTAAACACAACTGTAGCGTTAAATCCAGATGCAGAAATGTTTTCTGTAAAATCTACCCTAACGGGACATGATTTTGGAGCTGGTAATAACTGTGGTGAGTTTTGTAACAATACCCATAAAGTACTTGTAAATGGTGTCGAGCAATATAGTTGGCAAATTATGCAAGAATGTGGTGAAAACCCGCTTTATCCTCAAGGAGGAACCTGGATGTATGACAGGGCTGGTTGGTGTCCGGGAGCCCCAGCAACGGTTCAAAATTTGGATGTAACTCCGTTTATTAGTGTTGGGGTAGACACCACAACAGACATAGATTACAACATAGATCAAGATCCTTACGGGAACTATATTACCGAGATATTTTTTGTAGAATATGGCGCTCCAAATTTTACCAATGACGCCTCGCTAGAGGAAATTATTGCGCCCAACATTTTCAAACTTAATACCAGGTACAACCCAACTTGTGGGGAGCCCGTTATAAGAATTAAAAACAACGGAGAAAGCACCTTAGAGGCTGTAACTGTAACCTATGGCGTGTCTGGTGAAACGCCTTATGTCTATACCTGGGAAGGATCTTTAGATTTTTTAGAAGAAACTGTAGTTACCCTCCCTGCTATTGAGGTTGGTAATTACTATCAAGGAGTTACCTCTTTTGAGGCAACTCTTAGTGAGCCAAATGGCACGCAAGATCAGTACGAATTTAATAACAGTCTTACCTCAGAGTTTGAACCTGCTCCAATACACCAGGAGCAAATGGTGATTCAGTTTAAAACCAACAACCGACCTTTTGAGAACAGCTACAAAGTTTTTGATACCGCTGGGAATATTATGTTTGAAAGAGATTTTGACGACTCAAATACAACTTATCTAGATTTAATTAATCTTCCTCAGGGGTGTTATGAACTTGTGGTGTATGATACGGGCGGGGATGGAATGAATAACTGGCCTTCAAACCATGGTAACGGAATCATCCGTTTAAAAAACTTGAGCGGTTCAACGATTACTTATTTAGAAAGATGGTTTGGAGAGACCATAAAGTATCGCTTTAGAAACGATGCCGCCCTAAGCTCCCCAGAGCAGGCAAACATTTTGTTTTCTGTGCATCCTAACCCTACTGATAGCGCTTTTACGATAGCGCTTATTAACTCCACGGAGTCGTTTTCTATGGAGATTTTTAATATCACAGGAAGCTCAATCTATAAAGAGAAAGACATGGACCCATCAAACAACACGATAGATGTTTCTAGCTATAGCAGTGGCGTGTATTTAATTTACTTAAAAACACAAAGCGGTATTACCCAGGTTAGGAAACTAATTGTTAATTAACAATTAGACTATTGATGTCATAAAAAAAGTGCTATCTAATTTTAGATAGCACTTTTTTATTTGAGTGTAATTGGTTTATTCTTCCTCCTGGGGTTCATCCATTTTCCAGGTGTTCATAAATGCCGTGGTATAATTACCAGAGACATAATCTGGATGGTCCATGAGTTGTCTGTGAAATGGAATAGTTGTCTTAATACCTTCGATAACAAATTCATCTAAGGCGCGCTTCATTTTATTGATCGCTTCCTGGCGTGATTGGGCCGTAGTAATCAACTTGGCAATCATAGAATCATAATTTGGCGGTATAGAATATCCTGCATACACATGAGTATCTAGCCTAACCCCATGCCCTCCTGGAGCATGTAGCGTGGTTATTCTTCCCGGAGAAGGTCTAAAGTCATTATAGGGGTCTTCTGCGTTAATACGGCACTCTATTGAGTGTAATGATGGGAAGTAGTTTTTACCAGAAATAAGCACACCTGCAGCCACTAGAATTTGCTCACGAATTAAATCATGATCAACCACTTGTTCTGTAATAGGGTGCTCTACTTGGATACGGGTATTCATCTCCATGAAGTAGAAGTTTCTGTTTTTGTCTACTAAAAACTCTACGGTTCCTGCTCCTTCATATTTTATGTATTCGGCAGCTTTTACTGCAGCATCTCCCATTTTTTCTCTGAGAGCATCTGTCATAAAAGGACTTGGCGTTTCTTCGGTAAGTTTTTGATGACGGCGCTGTACAGAACAATCACGCTCACTTAGGTGACATGCATTTCCTTTACTGTCTCCAAGAATTTGTATTTCTATATGGCGCGGCTCTTCTATAAGCTTTTCCATGTACATGTCGTCGTTTCCAAAAGCTGCTTTACTCTCTTGTCTGGCAGATTCCCAAGCGTCTTGAAGCTCTTCTTCTTTCCAAACGGCACGCATCCCTTTTCCTCCACCACCGGCACTTGCTTTAAGCATTACTGGGTAGCCTGTTTTTTTTGCAACTTTAATACATGTTTTAAAATCTGGAATAACTCCTTCGCTTCCTGGTACACAAGGTACTCCTGCAGCAATCATGGTTGATTTTGCGTTTGCCTTATCACCCATTCTGTCGATCATCTCTGGAGAGGCTCCAATGAACTTGATGTTGTGTTCTTCACAAATTTTTGAAAATTTTGCATTTTCAGAAAGAAATCCGTATCCTGGATGGATCGCATCTGCGTTTGTAATTTCTGCCGCGGCAATAATGTTGCTTACTTTTAAGTAACTCTCACTACTTGGCGCTGGGCCAATACAAACTGCTTCGTCTGCAAACTTTACGTGCAAACTTTCTTCATCTGCTTTACTGTAAACGGCCACTGTTTTAATGCCCATTTCTTTACAAGTACGTATGATACGAAGTGCGATTTCACCCCTATTGGCAATTAATATTTTTTTAAACATATCGCTTTTATTTAAACTTATAACTCACGGCTTTGTTTTCACAAAGGTTGTTAAAACTCTATCTAAGATTTAAAATATAAATTATGATGGGTCTACTAAAAATAATGGTTGGTCAAACTCTACAGGAGAGGCGTCATCTACCAATATCTTTACAATTTTACCAGAGACTTCACTCTCTATTTCATTGAAAAGTTTCATGGCTTCAATAACACATAAAACATCTCCTTCTCCAATAACAGTACCTACCTCAACAAACATAGGCTTGTCTGGTGATGGCTTACGGTAAAAAGTACCGATAATTGGTGATTTTACAGTAATAAGGTTAGATTCCTCCTTAGTTTCTACTGGGGCCTGGTCGGCAGGCGCAGCAGCAGCAGGTGCTGGAGCACTAGAGGCCATCTGCGGCATTTGCTGTATAAAGGTTGTTTCTCCCTTGTTGTGGTCTGCGGTTCTAATGGTAATTTTAACGTCTTCCATTTCAAGTTTTACCTCACTAGCGCCAGACTTAGTTACGAACTTGATTAAACTTTGAATGTCTTTTAATTCCATAATATAATTGTTTTTGAATAGGTAATAGTTTTATTGTTTTGAATCATAGGCCCATTTTACATACATGGAGCCCCAGGTAAAGCCACCTCCAAAAGCAGCAAAGACTATATTGTCTCCTTTTTTTAGTTGGTTTTCATAATCAAATAAACATAGGGGTAATGTTGCCGATGTGGTATTACCGTATCTATGAATGTTTAACATCACTTTATCTTGTGGCAAATTCATTCTTGATGAAGTTGCGTCTATTATTCGTTTATTAGCCTGGTGGGGCACTAGCCAGTTTACATCCTCACCCTTTAAATTGTTTCGGCGCATTATTTTTTCTGAAACATCTGCCATTTTTGAAACAGCAAATTTAAATACTGTTTTCCCGTCTTGGTGCACAAAGTGCTGTTTGTCTGCGATGGTTTGGTTTGAGGGAGGCAATATAGATCCACCTGCGTCAATTTTAAGACTTGGTCTTCCCACACCATCAGAGCGTAATATTTCGTCTTGCACACCAAGCCCTTCCAGGTTGGGTTCAAACAAAACAGCTCCAGCACCATCTCCAAAGATAATACATGTGGTGCGATCTGTATAATCTACAATAGAGGACATTTTATCTGCTCCAATGAGTAATACTTTTTTATACCTGCCAGATTCTATGTATTTGGCAGCAGTAGACATTCCAAAAAGGAAACTTGAACACGCAGCCACTAAATCGTAAGAAAAAGCATTTACTGCGCCTATTTGAGTGGCCACGTAAACTCCTGTTGAGGCTACGGGCATATCTGGTGTGGCAGTTGCCATGATCACCATGTCTATATCTTGTGGATTGATGTTGTTTTTTGAAAGCAGTTGCTCAGCTGCTTTTATAGCCATAAAGGAAGTTCCTTGGCCTTTTTCTTTTAGGATGCGACGCTCTTTGATTCCTGTTCTGGAGGTAATCCACTGGTCGTTGGTGTCTACCATTGTTGCCAGTATATCGTTTGTTAAAACAAACTCAGGAACATAGCCTCCAACAGCAGTGATTGCAGCAGTAATGGTACTCATAGAATTTGTTTAAATTCAGTGAAAAGAGTCGAAATCTCTCTAAAAAGCCCGAAAAATAGTGAAATTTAATCAAAAACAAGTCTTTTTTGACTTTTTTGATTCTTACTAATAGTTCAGAAAACAAAAAACTCTCACAGGTTGTGAGAGTTGTCTGTATATAAATTTTAAAGCCTTAAGCCTCTACCTCTTCTACTGCATCAATAACAATTTGACCACGGTAGTATAATTTACCTTCATGCCAGTGCGCTCTATGGTATAGGTGCGATTCTCCGGTTGTAGGATCTGTAGCAATTTGCGGTGCAACTGCTTTGTAATGTGTTCTTCTTTTATCTCTTCTTGTTTTGGAGATTTTTCTCTTAGGATGTGCCATTACGCTCTATTATTTATCGTTTAATAATTTTTTTAATGAATCCCATCTTGGATCTGTTGGTCCTTGTTGGGGTTCTTCTGTGTCTTGTGTGGTTGCCTTTGGGCTTAACTGTTCAAGTTTGTCGAGAATATCACTTTGCAATGTTCCATCTTCTATTCCTGGGTGTATTCTTCTGCTAGGTAAATTTAAAATTATAGATTCATAAATGAATTGTTGAATATTAACCTCATAACTCCCATGAGGAATTAATAGTAAATCTTCGTTTTCATTGTTAAAATCATCTGCAAACTTTACTATAAAATGATAGTTCCCAGCTACAGACTCCTTAAAGGGTTCGTTGGTAACATCACAATTTACATCTACATCACCGCCGTAGGTTAATGTAAGTTCCATAAAGGTTGTTTTTTTATCTAGCAGTACATCAAGAGAAATGGCTACTGCATTAAACTCATCATACTCAAAATGCTCAAAGAACTTATTATTTATTTTAAAATCAAAGTGATGCTCTCCAAGTTTCAACCCAACAAAAGGGATTGTAAATTCTTTCAAATCTCTCATAATCACACCAAATTGTAAAATACGCCTTACGCATAAAGCGGGTGCAAAGATAAAAAATTATTTCATTTGCAAATTATTTTATCACTACTTTTTTACAAAGGGTTTGCGCTTGCTAATTTTTAAGGGGTTTTCTGCAGAAATTTGATATGCTGTTCTGGTTTTAAAAATAGAAATGGCGCTAAAAACCGCTGCCCTAAAAGAGGTGAAATCTGCTTTGTTTTTGCCGGCAATATCATAAGCTGTTCCGTGGTCTGGAGAGGTTCTTATCTCGCTAAGACCAGCCGTGTAATTTACCCCCGAGCCAAAGGCTAATGTTTTAAAAGGCACAAGACCTTGGTCATGGTATGAGGCAATAATAACATCAAAGTTTTTATAGTTTTCGGTGCCAAAAAAGCTGTCTGCGGCATAAGGACCAAAAACTGTTTTGCCATTATTGCGTAAATTATCAAGTGTTGGGCGCATAATTGTGTCATCCTCGTTTCCAATAACACCGTTGTCTCCCGTATGAGGGTTTATGCCTAAAACGGCTATTTTGGGCTTGGCGATACCAAAATCTTGAATTAGTGTTTTATGTATGGTGTTGATCTTTTTTTCTATGACCTCTCTAGTGATGCTTGCCGAAATATCTTTTACCGCTACATGGTCTGTCAATAGACCTACTCTTAAGGATTCTGAAATCATCAACATCAAGCTATCTCCCTCTAATTCTTGTTGCAAATAATCTGTGTGGCCAGGAAAACTAAAGGTCTGGGATTGTATGTTTGCTTTGTTTATTGGAGCCGTCACAAGGGCATCTATTTTTTTTTGCTTGAGAGCCGATACTGCCGCCTCTAAGGATTTTACCGCATACTGGCCAATAGTGTTGTCTTGTTTTCCAAAATCAATAGCTATAGGTTCTTTCCAGATATTCAAGACATTGATTTTTTGGGGAATAATTTTATCTATCGAGTCTATACCGTGAAGGCTTACCTCTATATCGTACTGTTTTTTAAAGAAAGACATGACCTTAACAGATGCAAAAATAACAGGCGTACAAAATTCTAGCATTCTTGGATCTTGAAACGTTTTAAGCACAATCTCACTACCAATGCCGTTTAGATCGCCAATTGAGATTCCTACTATTATTTTATCTTGATTACTCATATAGGTCGTTTCTTTATCGTTATTTTTGTAGTACAAATGTAACCAAATTACTCATGTTTACAGGAATAATTGAATCCTTAGGTAAAATTAAATCTCTCACCAAAGAGGGAGATAACTTGCACATAGAGGTAGCCAGTGAGCTAGCTCCAATGTTAAAAATTGACCAAAGTGTCTCGCACAATGGCGTGTGTCTTACGGTGGTTTCTTTAACAGAAACCAGTTATGTTGTTACGGCAATTAAAGAAACCCTTGATAAAACCAATATTGGGCACTTAAAAACAGGCGCTGTTGTAAATTTAGAACGGGCCATGAAACTGGGAGATAGGCTAGATGGGCATATTGTTCAGGGGCATGTAGATCAAACCGCTGTTTGCCAAGAGGTAAAAAAGCAAAACGGTAGCTGGGTGTTTACCTTTTCCTATGATAGCTCACTAAGCAACATCACTATTGAGAAAGGCTCTGTTACAGTAAACGGGGTAAGCCTTACGGTGGTTGGCTCAAAACCAAGTGGTTTTAGTGTTGCCATCATACCTTACACCTACCAGCACACAAACTTTAACACCTTTGTAAAAGATTCCATGGTAAATTTAGAGTTTGATGTTATCGGTAAATACGTAAAGCGCATAACCCAGGGCTATCTTTAGTTTTGGTATAAAACAAAAAAGCCCCGCTAATTGCGGGGCTTTTTTTTTAGGATATAGCAAACTACTCTTTTACTTTTACCTCTTCTTGCTCTGGGGCAAGTACTCTTTGGTTTACAGAAAACTCTTTAATTTTCCCGTCAACAATTAGTGCGTCATGCACTTGGTTCACTTTTACTTCTTTCCCTTCAACAGTAAGAGTAACATCATGCCCTGAGGTAATCCACTGCTGCACTTTTCCTTCTTTATCTGTGTACATATTAGTGATTAGAAACCTTGTAGTCCAGGTTGGGTTGGCTTCTTTAAACCAGGTGGTTAAAAACGCTACATGCGCCTTTGTGCCTTTAATAACTTCTCCTGTTGAACCGTATACCATAAAATCTTTCTCTGCATTTAAAGCAGCAATTGTTTCTAGGTCTCTCTCATTGTGAGCTTTTACATATGTTTCCCAAAGAGAAACAGCGGCCATATCACCTCCGTATAGAGCGATTTTTTCTCCTTTTTTAGAAATCTGAACGCCTATTTCTTTTCCTGCAGCATCTTTTCCAAGATTACCTTCTATAGAAGCTTGAATCATGGCGGCATGTGCTTCACCATCTGATTTTTTTGTTTCATTACAAGCACAAAATAAGGCGATGCTTAGGGTTACTAAAATTACTTTTTTCATTTTGTTTTTATTTGATTGTTAAGGGGCAAATATATTATTTATTTAGATTAATTGCACCGCGGAATTACTTTCTTTAACAAATTACTTTGTTAAAGAAAGTAATTTGTTAAATTTGAAGCTTAACCTTTAAACTTAAAATCATGAAAAAATTATTTATTACACTTCTTGTAGCGGTTTTTACGCTACAGTTATCTGCCCAAACCACCGCTTATAGCGTTGTAGAGTTTAAGGCAAAGCCACACACACAAAAAGATTTATTAAACATTTTTAACAGAACTTTTGACTCTGTAGCCTTCAACAATGCGGGTGTTAAATTGGAGAAAATAGGAAATGGAAGAACCAACGGAGCAACCCACCGTATGGTCTGGTTTTGGACCATGGGTGAGGACATGATGGAAGAAGATGCAATGAGTGATGACAAAGCAGAATTGTTATGGTCAAGAATGGCAAACTACATAGAGCAGTGGCAAGCATCTTATTCTGGAAGAGTTACTAGCTGGCAAACAGGAAAAGAAGAAAACTCAACCATGCACATTTGGGATATTAAAATTGAAGACCCTAATGTATTTAAGGCAGGGCATGACAAAATTGTAGAGACCTTTAAGGAAGACTTTGAGGGTAGAAGTGTTGGTTTTGGTACCTATGATTTTGGAAGACCAAATGGAGCCACACACTGGATTGCCTTAACAGGAAAAGACATAGAAGATCACATGATGTTGTATGAGAAGTTTTGGAATGACGAGACTTTTGTAAAATTAATTAAAGAAAGAGGTCCTGTAGAGAATGTGAAAGATTATGAAGTGCGCATATTAAAGCAGTTTTAATAAGCCGAAATACGCTTATATTTAAATTAAAACCCTCCAATGTGGAGGGTTTTTTTATGCAGTGCTTACTCAGCTGGCAAGCTTTAAAAAGTGTTATTTTTTACTCGTCAGTTCCAGCTGAGGAGGGTTGCTCACCGAGAAGAGATAAAAGAAGAATAGCCGTTACTATTGCAGCGGCGGGAATACCAATAGATTTACCCCAAGACGTCTTTTTGGCCTGAACCCCTAGAATATCTTTGAGGGGTATTTTTACCACCTGTTTTGTTTTGCTGGTAGTTATCACAATTTGATCTTTATTCGCAGAGAGCACCTTGCCTTTAAGTTCTGTGCCGTTATTTTTATAAATTTTTACTTTTTGTTTTTCTACAACTGCGTCTGCTTTGAAATCTAAAGCACTGGTATGGGTAAAACAGCTTTGAAACAAAAGCGAAATGAGCAACACTATTACTATTTTTTTCATGTGTGGATGGTTTGTCTTTCTAATCATATCTAAAGTAAATTCATTTTTAGAACCTCCAAAATTTGAACGTTTTTTATCCTGTGGTTACTGAGTTGAGGTGCTTTAAATGTGTTGATGTTTATAATGCATCACCAGAAGCACCCCATATAAGTAAAAGGGCAAGAATACCCCCAAGTACTGAAGCAAGGGGAATGCCAATAGTTTTACTCCCAGATAACGCTTTGCCCTGCATATGAATAATGTCTTGGACAGGTATTTTTACCACCTGTTTTGTTGTATTGGAGATGATCGCAATTTGATCTTTATTGGCAGAGAGCACCTTACCTTTAAAATCTGTGCCGTTATTTTTATAAATTTTTACTTCTTGATTAACCGCAACTGCTCCAGCTTTAAAATTTATTGCACGGGTATAGCTAAAACAGCTTTGGAGTAAAATAGAAAGCGACATTAAAAGTAAGAATTTTTTCATAGGACTGTGGTTAGTTGTTTTGGACAAGTTATAAAATTATACTGAGATAGGGTGCTAGCAGTGATCTATTTTTTGTTTTATCGTATGTTAGGCTGCCTCTAGCCTGGAGAAGCATAAAAATATTTCATATATTGCGTTATGATACAAAAAGCCATGAAAAAAATAATCTTATTAGTTTTAGTTGTTTCAATGACTAGCTGCAATACCGAAAGCAAAAAAGAAGCTATCGCTAACACAACCAATCAAGTAGAAAAAGATATAGAAATGTATATAGATCTTTGGAATACCTTTATTTACAAAAGAGATCCCAGTGTAATCAATAACACATCTTTCACTGAAGATTGTGTTGTTGTTACTGCTCAAGGGGATATAGTGGGTATAGAAGCGGTTAAAGCGTATTACACAAATTATTTAAATGGGTTTACAGAAATAGAGTTTGAAATTAAGGAAAGTTTTGGCCAAGGAAACAAACTTATAAAGCACTATAATTTCAAAGGAAAGCACACTGGAGACTTTTTTGGAATACCTCCATCGGGTAATTATCTAGACTTATCTGGCACAACCATTGTAACAATGAGGGATGGAAAAATAGCAAAAGAGCACGACTTTTATAGCATGCAAACAGTACTTGACCAACTCATGAAGTCTAAAGGAGACATAGTTATAGACGAGCAGAAGTCTATAAATTAATCTTCTTGCAACGTTTGATTTACTTCCGCTGCTAATTCTTCAAGTGTGTAAACATAGAGTGTTAGCAAAGATTTTTTTGTTTCAAAATATTTTTGTTGAATAATTAAATTTGATTTTAATATAGGATCTTTTTCTATTGCGCTTTTTAATAGTTTTGAGTAGTCTTCTATACTAAATTGAGAATCATTTGACGCAAACAATAGCTTTGGGTGGTTTTTCGTGATAATTTCTATTAAATGCTCTTTAAGCAATTTTTCGTATTGAACAGACGTCTTTATATTTGAGTAGTTGATGGTATGAAGCCTTGTTAATGCTTCTTTTATCCTTTCAGATTTAATAAATTTAAAACTTCCTGTATTAATAATAGAACCATACCTATTCATTGGTGGCTGAAAATCTCTATAATAAATCAAATTATATTCAATTCTGCTTTTGCTTGAAGTAATTTTTTTAATAGCGTTAGTTTCAAATTCTGAACTCAAAAACATAGCATATAAATCTATGTCGTCTTGCCAATATTTCATTCTATCTCCTGTATAGCTCTGAATATCATTAATTTCAATTTTTATATTATTTAAAACCTTTACTCTTTCTTTATTTTCATTTTTTTCTACTGACATTTCGTTTAGCCAAAAAGAAACAGATATACCCATTACAATGACCAGAAATTCAAGCGAATATTTTACTGCGTATTTTTTCATAATTATGGATGTAGTTTATTATTGGTTGTTACTCCTTAATTGCTATTTCTTTTTTAATTAACTTTTCAATATAGGCGTTTCTTTTAAGTTCATAACTAGTTTGGGCTACATAGTACTGATGAAAACGCAGCTTTTGCTCAATGTTTTGAATAACAGATTGAGGAATTGTGAAATCCCCTGTAAAGGTTCTATCTATGGCGTAACCAAGAGTGTTCTTTTTTTCACTAAGATACCTTGTGTTTGCATATAAATACTGGGCGTTATTTTTTATATGGTCTGTAATAAATTCTTCCATTTTAGTAATCACAATACGCTGTGCATGTTTGTTTTGTAACGCCGAGACCAAGCTGTCATTTTCTATAAGCTCTATAAGTCCAGAGTTTTTTAGGCCCCTATACTCTTCGGTGTTGTCCACAAAAAAAGTGTTCCCGCCAATAGCAAAACCAAGGTGATATCCTATAGAATCTCTAGAAAAACCTGAAAAATTATTGTTGTTTTTTAACACCCAATAGCAAGATTTCACAAAGTCTTGGTGTGCCTCTAGGTTAAACTCAAAGTCTCGGTTGTCTGTTTTCGAGTTGTTTAAAATTCTATTTAAAGACTGGTTTTTAATAGTCTCTTTATATTTTAGTGCGTTTTGCTTTTCAATATAAAAGGAGATAGAAACCCCGAGTATGATCACTACAAACTCTAAAAGGTATCTAATTACAAGCGGTTTTGTTTTCATGTGTTTTTAGTTTAAATGCCGTTTACCAAGGCAATAAAAGGGTTTTAAAATACCTAGATTAAAGAAAAGCAAGCTACTATTTCCCAAGAAGTTTAACCAAGGCATACCCCGCTATCAAAACAATTCCTATGGCCATTAATGTATTGCCTTGAATTGGGCCTACACCGGTTTGAGTAACTTTCAATAAATAGCCTGTCGAGACTATAAAAATTCCTGCATATTTAATTTTAGAAATCATATAATATCGTGGTTTGAGTAATACTAGAAAAACACCTCCTATGGTTTGGTTTTTCTTTTTTCCCGGGCATCATACACATAAGAAACAGACAAGACCAGGCCCATTAAAATTAATGGCACTAACAAATAAGAGGGTACTGGAAAAAATAAATTAACACCTATTGTTCCAAAAATCAGCAGTAAGCCCACAACACTTTTTATCTGCATTTTGCTTATACGTTTTCAGTTATAAAAACCAAAAAAAATTGATGTGTTATTGAAATGGGGCCTATTTAAGGACGTAAAAATAAACCAATCTAAAGATTACATAGCCTATGGTGGCTATCAAAATTTTTTTTCTGTGTTTAAGATACCACTCCATATGCCGCTTGTTTAATTTTAGGTGTCCACAATTTACTAAATTTAGTCATTACTCAAACAATCTATGGCAGCAAAATTAAGGCAGTAGGATGTGCCTATAGCATTGTGGTGCTTTATTGTGTATTATTTTTTTTCTAGGACACTTCCAACACCAGCACCAAAACACAACCCTAGCGCAATCCATAGGCCAACATTATTGGTAGCAGCACCAATTATTATTCCAGCAAGTAAGCCTAATCCTGCTCCTTTTGTTATTTTAGATTCTTTCATAATCCAAATATCGATAATCTAATTAAGAGTGTCTAAAGATTGTTGAGTCAAAGAAAGGGAGTATGCCCAGAAAAAAACCACTACATCTCTGTAAGGGCTTTGTGTGTGCCTGAGTCTTTATCTAAACCACTGAATCTTCTCTTGTATAGATTTTCTACTAGTTTTCCTAACATTTTTAGAGTTGAGGGTTCCTAAATAAAAGAACCCTAGACAGGCCTCATCTTGACTAAGAGAAAGATACGATTTAAGCTTATTTGCATATTTTGGAGTGCTCCAGTATCCTCCTATATTGCTTCCAACACATGATATCCATAAGTTCTGGACCGCCATAGCTGTAGCAGATATTTCTTCCCATTCAGGTAATAAATGATTGTTTTTTTTCATACAAACACATATTATATGACTTGATCTATTAAAATTATCTTTTAACTTCTCATTTTTCTTTTCGTGGGTGTCTTTTTGTTTTAGAATCTCTGTAAGTAATTTGTTTTTAGAATCGCCACAGAAAACCTTAAAAACCCATGGTTGGGTCATTTTATGAGATGGGGCATAGTTGGCATTTTCTAGTAATTCTAAAATCACTTCCTCAGGTATAATATTTCCATTAAATTGATTTGGATATATTGACTGGCGAGATTTTATTATTAATGAGATTTCTTCTTTAATCATTAGATGATTTATTTTTTAAAAAGTACTAATCGTATTCTTTTATAGTAATAAGAACAATGGTTGTTTTCATTGTTTACTTTTTGTGTAAATATAATAATTTAGATTATTTCTAAATAGAAACTGGTATATCATAATTAATGCCCAAGGAATACAAAAAAAGCCTCTACATCTCTGTAAGGGCTTTCTCTTTTTTGTGGTCCCACATGGACTCGAACCATGGACCACCTGATTATGAGTCAGGTGCTCTAACCAACTGAGCTATAGGAAACACAACAACTTAGGAACAGATAATATAAATGTCTGTCAAAAGTCTGTCAATTATGAGTGTAAAATACCCCAAAATCAAGTTCGACAATAAGCAACGTGCCTTTGTTGTTTTTTATCATAATAATAAAAGGTATCGCCTATCTAATGGAAGTAAAGTCAATATAGATATTTACCCTAATTCCTATCCCATTAGTAAACGTGAAGAAGTAGCTAACCTATTAGCAGCAGAAGTATTTAAGTATATATCAAGTGGTTTAAATATAAATGAAGCTAAAAAGAAACTTCTTTATAAAACAGATTTACAATACTTGGAGATAGCCTTGAATAACAAATTAAAAGAGAGTTACTCTGGTGCATATAAAACAATGTTGAGGTTTATATATGATAGGTTTGTTGCTCAATTAAAGGGCACAGAACTTACCTCTAACAATATTAAATACTTCTTAAGCAACTATGAGTTAGAAGTATCTTACAACACCATTAAAAGACACCTCAACGTGCTTATAAATGAAGCAAGGAGTTTGGGTATGCAAGGTAATCCTATGGTGTCTATAAAGGCTAAAAAGAGTAAAGCTAAACTTCATAAACCTTATCCTAGCATTAAAGAAATACTGGATGAGGTAAAGCTGTTTAATAGCAATCTTTATTTGTGTTGTTTAATGACTTATGGTTGTCTTTTAAGACCACATAGAGAAATAAGAGAACTTGCTTGGAAAGACTTTTCTGATGACTTAAGTTTTATTCATTTGTCTGGTAATAGAAATAAATCTGGAAGAAATAGAATAGTTCCAGTACCCTCTTACATAAGAGATATACTTGTAAAAGGAGAAAGAGATAATAATATCTTTTCTAATAAACGGCAACCATTAAACCAAGACTATTTTAAGACGCTTTGGGGGCGTTTTAAGAGACAATCTAACTTGCTTGAACAAGACCAAACATTGTATTCTTTTAGGCACTCTGGTGCTATAGAAATATTTAAGAGAACAGGCTCTATAACCAAGCTACAGAAAGCTATGGGACATTCCTCTATAAATGTAAGTTTGACTTATTTACGTGGTTTAGAAATAGCTGAACTAAAGGAGGAGGATATGCCTATGGTTTAGTGTTAGTCATCAAAATTAAAGTCAGAACCTAGTTTTATTAATATAAGTTTAATTTAATTAAGGCGACTAGAAGCATACTTCTTCATCAGTATCCGAATATATAGCACCGCCACTATTTCCAGCTATATTTTCTGTTAGTGTATATGTACTCCCATCGTAAGTTACTGTATATGTTATCAATTGATTAAATGGATTTGTACCACCAACAAATTGATAAAAGATTGTTATGCTATTTTCAGTTTCTTCTTCAATTTGCCCTATTACCCTTTCATAATCAAAGCCGGGAGTTTCAGTAGTTCCTTCTAATTCGTATGAAAAGCAAACTTCTTCTTCAATATAGTAAAATGTTTGGGATTTAGAACTGTTAATAAAAGCCATTTTGTTTGTGTAATCGATTTCCCCACCTAGCCATACAACGCTATCATATTTCTCTAAAAAAAGTTGATTTGAATCATCAGAAGTTGAATCATCACTTGAACAAGAGAAGATTAATAAAGCGGAGAATAAGAGTAGTTTTTTCATAATTCAAATATAACAAAAGTAAGTTTAATCTATTTAAGAGGTTTAGAAATAGCTGAATTGAAAGAAGAAGATATGCCTAAAATATAATACCATTATGTAAATGACTAACCTAAATTAAGGCATAAAAAAAACCACCCTAAATTAATAGAATGGCTTGTAATCTTAAATGGTTAAGGAGTACAGTTCGTGAAGTTGGGGGTGTTTGCTTCTGTTAGAGGTGAATTATAGCTAAAAATAATACAATATATTACATTATCTACACTCCAAGTCTGACTATAAACCTAAATTATATCCTTGTATAAACAACAACTATTCCGTCAGACCTGGTAATAACACAAGTATCATTGTTGTTAGACAATTCATACTCTGCGGAATCTGTTTCATTGTCTACCGTTATGGTAAATGTTATAGTTGAGGATGTTGACGACCAAACTACTGCAGATGACCAGACTTCTCCATCGTCCCATAAATTTGAAACTGAACCTGTAGCATCTGAGTTTAGAGTATAAATTTGTACAGCAGTAGAACCGCCAGTATCTGTAATTATTCCTGACCAAGTACCAACTAAATCTGGGTTGATAGAAACTGAATTGCTGTCATCATCACTACTACAAGCAGCGATTATTAAAGCTAAAAATAAATAGATAAGTTTTTTCATTGTGTTGATTATTAGTTATTAAGTAAATGTAGTAAAATTTATATAAAACTATTTACGTGGTTTAGAAATAGCTGAACTGAAGGAGGAAGATATGCCTATTGTTTAAGTATAATTTTTTTATATCCTTGGGTAGCCTTTTGAAATTCTTCTTTATTTAAAATTCCCATATCAAGTAATTCTTTTAATTCTTTGATTTTT